>Ga0307505_10000033_pt1 | contig 162311 bp, 151 predicted proteins | sample 23_S_MG_FD_202183 | JGI IMG/M metagenome (GOLD analysis project Ga0307505, IMG submission 202183) | Soil microbial communities from Populus trichocarpa stands in riparian zone in the Pacific Northwest, United States - 23_S | ecosystem: Environmental > Terrestrial > Soil > Riparian zone >... | reverse complement strand
TGGGCCCTCGCCGCGCCGCGCGAGCGCCGCGACGCCGGCGTCGCCGAGCCCGAGGTTGAGGATCGTGTCCATCATTCCCGGCATCGACACCGGCGCCCCGGAGCGGACCGAGACCATCAGCGGGTCGTCGCCGCCAAACCGCCGCCCGAGCGTCCGCGCCAGCCCTTCGACGTGCTCGGCCAGCTCGGTGCGCACCTCGCCGGGCATCGCCTGGCCGGCGTCGCGGTAGGCGCGCCAGGCGTCGGCGGCGATCGTGAAGCCGGGCGGTGTCGGCAGGCCGAGCGCGAACATCCGCGCCAGGCTCGCGCCCTTGCCGCCGACGCGGGCGACGTCGACGACGCCGTCTTCGAATGCGTGGACGTAGGGCACCGGGCGGCGATCATCTCCGTCCGGCACCGGGGCCTGGGACGCTCCCGCGGTCGGCGGTTGGAGGTATGGACAACCGGCCCGCGGCGACGGCTTGTCGAGCGTCGGGGCCGCGGCGAGGCTCCCCCCATGAGCGAGTGGCGCATCGACGAAGAGCAGGTCCTGCTGGTCAACTCCTATCTGCAGCGCGCCGACGACGTCTGCGTGTACAACTGCATCACGCGCACCGCGCAGGAGTCGAAGCTGTTCCCGATGCTGTCCTACCTGGACCTCGTCTTCTTCGACGCCTACTACCGCTACCCGGACATGCTGCGCCGGATCTCCGAGCACAGCTCGCCCGAGACCCTCGGCCACCGTGCGCGCGAGGTGAGCACCACCCTGACGCGCTGCATGTCCTGGGGGATGCTCAACTGGTACCTCAACGGTCGCTCGTTCCTGATCCGCAACGGCCTGCTGCGCGCCGAGGACAACCTCGAGGACCTCTGCTTCATGGTGGACTTCCACCACCGCTTCATGCGTGCCTTCCAGCGCAGCAACGGCGGCCACATCTGGGCGCTGGACGCCAGCGACACCGTCCAGACCCACGAGGAGCGCACGCTCCAGGTCTTCGAGGCCGACGCCTTCGAGGCCGACGACGCGCTGCGCGCCGCGGCGAAGAAGTTCCTCGCGATCGGCACGCAGTACAACTTCCTCGTCCACTGCGAGAGCCGCGCCGGGCTCGCCGCGGCCGGGCCGTACAACCTCGGCGGCCGCCGCCTGCTGCACACGCGCGACTTCATGAACATGACCGAGTGCGGCTTCGTCTGGATGGACGGCATCGGCACCGATCTGCCCTACGCCAACCTGACGATGACGGTGATCACCGAGGGCGTCGGCTTCGACATCACCGACTTCTCGACGCCCTACACCACGCCCGAGGACTACCAGGACGCGATCATCGGGGTCGGCCTCTACACCTCCGACGTGCTCTGCGACCGCTACCTGCCGGTCGGCGGCGCGAGCGCGGCGGAGCTGACGGCGACTCTCGAGGAGCTCTCCGACGCGATGGTGCGCGCCACCCGCGACCTCTACCGGCGCTTCTCGGCGATGAGCTTCGAGGAGATGGTCGAGGCGGGCGTCACGGTGACGATCCGCGGCGTCCAGGACGCCGCGATCATGGCCGGCTGCTACTCGTCGGCCGACTGGGACGGGATCGAGGACCGCGCCCGTCGGCTCGCGCCCGTCTACAACGAGGAGTACTCGCTCGACGCCTACGTCGACAAGTTCCAGGCGCTGACCGGGCAGCGCGCCAGCCAGCCGGAGTACTACCTGCACCCGGTCGCCTACGACGTCTGGCGGCGCGGGCCGCGGACCGACGACCTGCCGGTCCCCGGCCGCGACGGCCACCTCGTCCCCGCCGACGTGCTCCGCGACCACGACTACTCGCGCCGGGTCAACCCCAACGGGTTCGCCGACTGCAGCTTCACGCGCGTCCTGCCGGAGAAGACCGGCGCCTACACCTTCGCCTGCGGCCGCCTGACCGAGGACGAGCTCAACGAGCGGGCGCGCGAGTTCAGCTCGCCGCTGCTCGAGGAGCCGTGGCGTTGGTTCGACGAGCAGGCTGTCAAGTGGCGCTGGGAGGACCCCGAGATCGACGCGATGTACCGCTACGGGCAGGAGCGCTCCCGCCTGCTGCGCGACCGCGGGTCCTCGCTGCGCCGCTCCGACATCGACGCCGTCCGCGCCGCGGCCGGCGAGCGTCCCTGGCACGAGGTCGCCGCCGCCGCGCGCGAGCGTCTGAGCGCGTCCGCGCCCGCCTGAGCCGTCCCGCCCGGACCGCCCGCGCGGCGCGGGCGCCTGCTAGATTCGGCCGTGGTCCCTACAGACCACTGAGCAGGCGTCGGCGAGGAGTGGTCGAGTGAACGACAGCAGCGAATCCCACGGGACCCGGGAGCGCATCCTGGAGGTCGCGGCGGGCCTGTTCCGCTCGCTCGGGTACGAGGGCACCAGCACCGGGGACATCGGCGCCGCCGTCGGGATCTCCGGCCCGGCGATCTACTACCACTTCTCCGGCAAGGACGTGATCCTCTACCTGCTCTGCGAGCGGGCGACCGTGGAGCAGATCGAGCGCGGCCGCGAGGCCCGGCTGGAGCCGACCCCGCTCGACCAGCTGCGCGCGTTCGTGCGCGGCGACTGCACCTACCAGCTCGAGAGCCTGCGAGCGGTGCAGGAGTACGGGCCCGGCGGCTACACCTTCGCGCAGCTGATGCGCTCGCTCAGCGAGGCCGACCAGCGCCGCATCAACGTGCTGCGGCGCAAGCTCTACGACATCCCCCACGGGATCGTCCGCGACGGCATCGCCGACGGTTCGTTCGCCTCGGTCGATCCGACGGCGACGACCTTCGCGATGTTCGGGATGTCCCAGCAGGCCATCAGCTGGTTCGACTTCGAGGGCCGGCTCTCGATCGAGGAACTCGCCGGGCTCTACGCCGACCTGGCGGCCAAGATGGTGCTGCCCGAGGGCGCTAGCCCGCACGCTCCTCGGCCGCTGCCCGGTCGGCGACCCACGGCCGCAGCTCCCGCTTGAAGACCTTGCCGTTGGCGTTGCGCGGCAGCGGCTCGTCGCGGACCCAGACGCGCTTGGGCGCCTTGTAGGTGGCCAGCGCCTCGCGGCAGCCGGCGACGATCGCCTCCGGATCGACGCCCGACCCCACGACGACCGCCACCGGGACCTCTCCGAGCCGGTCGTCGGCCAGCCCCACCACGGCAGCCTCCGCGACCCCCTCCATCCTGAGGATGACCGCCTCGGCCTCGCTCGGATAGACGTTGAGCCCGCCGGAGATGATCATGTCCTTGGTGCGGCCGGTGATCGTCAGGAAGCCCTCCTCGTCGATGCGGCCGACGTCGCCGGTGTGGAACCAGCCGTCGGCGAAGGCCTCGGCGGTCTCCTGCGGCCGGTTCCAGTAGCCGACCATCGTCGCGCGCGAGCGCAGCAGCAGCTCGCCCTCGCCGCGGTCGGCGATCTCCCCGCCGGGCGGCTGCACCGCGATCCGGCAGCCGGCGGTCGCCCGGCCGGCCGAGCCGGCCCGCTCGACGGCGTGCTCGGGACGCAGGACCGCTGCGAGCGTCGGGAACTCCGACATCCCGTAGCCCTGCACGAACGCGCACTCCGGGAGTGCGGCCAGCAGGCCCTCCATCATCGCGCGCGGCACCGGCTCGCCGCCGGTGATGATCCAGCGCAGCTTGGAGTCGCGCACGCGCTCGAGGCAGTCGGGGCTGGCCAGCAGCTGGCGCAGCAGCGTCGGGACCATGAAGGTGCGCGTCGCCCCGGTCGCGCGCGCGGCGTCGACGATCCGGTCGACGGTCATGCCGCCGGTCGGCAGCACGACGCAGCGGCCCGCGGCGAACGAGCAGGCCAGCGTCATGCTGTGGAAGCCGGCCGCCCACGAGAAGGACGGGACGACCAGGAAGGTGTCCTCGGGCGTCATGCCGACGTCGACGATCTGGGCGAAGGAGTTCCAGACGATGTTCTCGTGGGTGTGGACGGCGGCCTTCGGCTGGCCGGTGGTGCCCGAGCTGTAATAGAGGACGAGGATGTCGTCGCGGCCCGGCGGGTCGGGGTTGGGCTCTGGCGCGCCGGCGCGCAGCTGCGCGTAGTCGACGACCCGCGCGCCGGGGATCTCGGGGCGCGCGCCGCCGACGGCGATCACCAGGCTCGGCCGCACGCCGGAGCGCTCGAGCGCCTCGACGCCCTGCGGATCGACGACGATCGCGTCGATCTGCGCGTCCTCGCACAGGTAGGCGATCTCGGCGGGGCGCAGCAGGACGTTGACCGGCGTGCAGACCGCCCCCGCCTCGGCGAAGCCGTGGAAGAGCTCGACCCACTCCATGCAGTTGCGCAGCAGCACCGCGACCCGGTCACCGCGCTTCACGCCGGCGGCGGCGAGCCCGTTGGCGACGCTGTAGGCGCGGTCGCGCAGCTCGGCGAAGCTGACCGCCTCGTCCTCGAACCGCCACGCCTCGCGCTCCCCGAAGGGGCCGCTGGCCAGCCGCTCGATGACGGCCGTGAAGCCCGACGGGATCGGGTTGGCGCCGCTCACGCCCGCCGCTCCCGGACCGCGGCGCGACGGCGCAGCTCCAGCCTCGCAACCGCGCGGCGGTGGACCTCGTCGGGGCCGTCGGCGATCCGCAGCACGCGCTGGCGGGCGTAGGCGGCGGCGAGCGGGAAGTCCTGGCAGAGGCCGCCCGCGCCGTGGACCTGGATCGCGCGGTCGACGACGCGTCCGGCCATCGCGGGGACCGCCACCTTGATCGCCGAGACCGCGCCGCGCGCGGCCTTGTTGCCCTGGGTGTCCATCAGCCAGGCGGCGTGCAGCGTGTAGAGGCGGCACTGGTCGATCTCGATCCGGCTGTCGGCGATCGCCTCCTGGACGACGCCCTGACTCGCCAGCGGCTCGCCGAAGGCGACACGGCTCTCGGCGCGGTCGCACATCAGCTCGAGCGCCCGCTCGGCCATCCCGATCGAGCGCATGCAGTGGTGGATGCGGCCCGGCCCGAGGCGCGCCTGCGACATCTCGAAGCCGCCGCCGAGCGGGCCGAGCAGGTTCTCCGCCGGCACGCGGACGTCGTGGAAGAGCACCTCGCAGTGGCTCTCGCGGTCGTTGTAGCCGAAGACGAGCAGGTCGCGGACGATCTCGATGCCCGGCGCGTCGAGCGGGACCAGGACCATGCTCTGCTGGCGGTAGGGCTCGGCGTCGGGGTCGGTCTTGCCCATCACGATCGCGATCTGGCAGCGCGGATCGGCGATGCCCGAGATCCACCACTTGTGGCCGTCGACCACCCACTCGTCGCCGTCGCGGACGATCCGGCCCTGGATGTTGGTGGCGTCGGAGCTGGCGACCGCCGGCTCGGTCATCACGAAGGTCGAGCGGATCTCGCCGGCCAGCAGCGGCGCCAGCCAGCGCCGCTTCTGCTCGTCGGTGCCGAACATCGTCAGCAGCTCCATGTTGCCGGTGTCGGGCGCCGAGCAGTTCAGCGCCTCCGGCCCGATCGAGCTGCGGCCGCTGAGCTCGGCCAGCGGCGCGTAGTCGACGTTGCTCAGCCCCTCGGTCCACTCGGTGCGGTGCGGGAGGAAGAGGTTCCAGAGGCCCTGCTCGCGGGCCTCGGCCTTGAGCTCCTCCATCACCGGAGGATGGAAGTGGGGGTCGCCCGAGGCGGCGAGCTGCTGCTCGTAGACCGCCTCGGCGGGGATCACGCGATCCTCCATGAAGCGCTCCAGCCGGTCGCGCAGGCCCTTCGCGCGGTCACTCAACTCGAAGTCCATGGAGCCACCCTAGTTCGGCCGGCAGTGGCGCTCAGGAGGGCGTTTGTCGATCCTCCCAGACGGCCGCGGCCGTCCGGCTCGCTAGGCGTAGCGGCCGGAGTCGCCGGGCAGCAGGTAGCCGCCGTCGACGCGCAGCACCGCGCCGGTGGTGTAGGAGGAGGCCTCGCCGGCCAGGTAGAGCATCGTGCCGGCGATCTCCTCCGGGCCGGCCGCGCGGCGCAGAGCGAATCCCTCCGCCTCCTGCTCGAAGCGCTCCATGTCCCAGTGGCTGGAGATGTCGGTCAGGAAGGTGCCGGCCATGATCGCGTTCACGCGCACCTTCGGGCCGTAGGCGCGCGCGTAGGCGACCGTCATCGCGTTGAGACCGGCCTTCGCCGCGGCGTAGGGGATCACGCCGCCGTGCGGCTGCTCGGCGGCGATGCTGCTGACGTTGATCACCGAGCCGCCGTCGCCGGCCGCCATCCGCGGCGCGACCAGCGCCGTGAGGCGGAAGGGCGCCTTGAGGTTGATCGCCAGGACCTTGTCCCAGAGGTCCTCGCCGACGTCGGCCGGGGTGTCGTAGAGCGGCGAGAGCCCGGCGTTGTTGACCAGCACGTCGACGCGTCCGAAGGCGTCGTAGGCGGCGTCGACCAGCCCGTCGAGCTCATCCCAGCGGCCGACGTGGCAGGCGTAGGGCAGCGCCCGCCGGCCGGTCTCGCGCTCGACCTCGGCCGCCAGCGCCTCGCAGGACTCCAGCCGGCGGCTGGAGATCACGACGTCGGCGCCGGCGCGGGCGAAGGCCAGCACCGCCTCGCGGCCGAGGCCGCGGCTGCCGCCGGTCACCAGCGCGACCCGGCCCTCGAGCTCGGTCGCCCCGCCCTCGGCCATCGCTAGATCACCCCCAGCGCGTCGATCTGGTCACCGTAGCGCGCGAGCGCCGCCGCACGGCGCGTGGGGACGTGCTCGCTGGGCACCTCGCGCGGCTCGTAGCCGCGCAGGATCCGCCGCGCGACGGTGACCTTGTGGACCTCGTCGGGCCCGTCGTAGAGCCGCGCCGCGCGCGCCCAGCGGTACATCCCCTCGAGCGGCATGTCGCCGCTGTAGCCGAGCGCGCCGTGGATCTGCAGCGCGCGGTCGACGACGTCGTGCATCACCGGCGCGCCGTGGTACTTGATCATCGCGATCTCCTGGCGCGCCTCGCTGGGGCCGACCTGGTCGATCTTCCAGGCGGCGTAGAGGGTCAGCAGGCGCGTGCTCTCGATCGCGGCCGCGGAGTCGGCGACCCACTCCTGGACCATCTGCTTCTCGCTGAGCGGCCCGCCGTGGACGCTGACGCTGACCGCCCGCTCGCAGAGCGCGTCGAAGGCCCGCCGGCAGACGCCGATCCAGCGCATGCAGTGGTGGATGCGGCCCGGGCCGAGCCGCTGCTGGGCGAGCGTGAAGGCGCCGCCGCGCTCGCCGAGCAGGTTCTCCTCCGGGACCCGGACGTCCTCGTAGACGACCTCGTCGTGGGTGTGGACCACGCCGACGCCCTCCGGGTCGTTCATCAGGCGGATGTTGCGCGTGGCGATCCCGTCGGCGTCGCTGGGGACGATCAGCATCGACGCGCGCCGGAGCCGGTCGGCGTCGGGATCGGTGACGCACATGACGATGTGGAAGTCGCTGCGGTCGGCGTTGCCGACGCAGTACTTGGTCCCGTTGAGCACCCACTCCCCGTCGACCAGCTCCGCGCGCGCGGCCAGCTGCGTGGGATCGGATCCGGTGCCCTGCTCGGTCATCGAGTAGGCGCTCCAGAGATCGTTGGCGAGCAGCGGCCAGAGCCACTTCTCCTTCTGCGCGGGCGTGCCGGCGATGGCGATCAGCTCGGAGTTGCCGGAGTCGGGAGCGTGCACGCCGAAGACCGGCGGCGCGAGGTCGGAGCCGCCGAGGATCTCGTGCATCAGCGCGAGCTTGACCTGGCCGAACCCCTGTCCCCCGAGGTCGGGCGAGAGGTGGGCCGCCCAGAGGCCCTCGGCGCGGACCTCCTCCTGCAGCGGCACGATCAGCTTGCGGTACTGGCGGTAGTCGATGTCGAGGGTCTCGAGCGGATAGATCTCGTCGCGGACGAACCGCCGCATCCATTCGAGCTTGCGCTCGAACTGCGGCTCGGTGGCGAAGCTCCAGGTCATGGCGGCGACGGTACGGGCGCGAGGCCCGGCGGTCGAAGGGCCTCCGGCCGGCGATTGTCGGTATCTCCACACCCCCGATCGCCGGATTGGCGCCGGCACCGGGCCCGCGCGATGATGCCCGCCGATGGTCGAGGAGCCCACACCGCAGCCGCTCGCCGACTGGCTCGGCGAGCACGTCGACGCCGACGCGCCGTTCACCTGGAGGCGCCTGACCGGCGGCAACTCCAACCACACCTACCTCGTGGCGGCCGGTGACTGGCGGGCCATCCTGCGCCGCCCGCCGACGGCGACGATCGACCCCAGCGCCCACAGCGTCGCACGCGAGCACCGGATCATGAGGGCGCTGCGCGACACCCCCGCCCCCGCCCCCGACCCGCTGGCCTTCTGCGACGACGTCGACGTGCTCGGCGTGCCGTTCCTGGTCATGGAGCACGTGCCCGGCCACCCGATCAAGGACGAGCTCCCCACCGACGCCCCGGCGCAGCCGCGCGCCGCGCGGGAGATCGGCGCGGCGCTGATCGACGCGCTGGCGGCGCTGCACGCGGTCCCCTGGCGCGAGGTCGGCCTCGCCAGCTTCGGCCGGCCGGAGGCGTTCCTGGCGCGCCAGGTTCCGCGCTGGACCAAGCAGTACCGGCGCGTTCAGGTGCGTGAGCTGCCGCGCTTCGACGAGGTCGCCGCCGCGCTCGAGCGGCTCCGTCCCGACGACGCCGAGCCGGCGATCGTCCACTGCGACTTCCACGCCGACAACAGCCTGATCGTCTTCGACGAGCCGGCCCGCGTCAGCGCGATCCTCGACTGGGAGATGGCGACGATCGGCGATCCGATGCTCGACGTCGCGATGCTGCTCGCCTTCTGGGGCGACGACCGCTCGCAGATCCGCGCCTTCCCCGAGGTCCAGGCCTTCAGCCGCGCCGCCGGCGCCCCCACGCGACAGGAGCTCGCCCAGCGCTACGCGGCCGCGACGGGCCGCTCGGTCGAGCGGCTCGACTTCTACATGGCGCTGGTGCTGTGGAAGCTCGCAGCGATCGTCGAGGGCGCCTACGCCGGCCATCTCGCCGGCCACGACGACCGCGAGTACGCCCGCTCGCTCGAGCACGTCGTGCCGGCGCTGCTGGAGGAGTCCGCGCACCACGCCGGCCTGGACTGAGCGGAGCGCCGGCCGGCGCTCCTCCCCCCGCGCCGAGCCTCACATCTCGGCGTTGCGCTCGAAGATGCTGGCGCGGCGCCCGGCGATGTCCTGCTCGCGCACGCCCGAGTTCCAGGCCGCGGTCGCCTCTGCCTCGAGCTCGATCGCCTCACCCAGCGACGCCCGTCCGGTCCTGCGCACCAGCGCGAGCAGCGCGCGCACCGTCGGCGAGTCGTTGCCGACGATCTGGGTCGCGCGCAGGCGCGCGCGCCCGGCCAGCTCGGCGGCCGGCACGACCTCGCTGACCAGGCCGAGCGCCAGCGCCTCCGGGGCGTGGACGAACCGCCCCGTCAGCGACATCGACAGCGCGTTGCGCGGGCCGACGAGGTGGGGCAGTACCGCGGCCGCGCCCCAGCCGGGGATCACGCCGACGCGCGCGTGGGTGTCGGCGAAGCGGGCCCGGTCGGAGGCGATCAGGAAGTCGCATTGCAGCGCCAACTCCAGGCCCCCGGCGACCGCGACCCCGTCGACGGCGCCGATCAGCGGCTTGACGGTTTCGTGGACCGGCATCCCCTTGCCGCCCTCGACGAGGTTCGCGCAGGTCGTGCTGAGCTCGTCGAGGTCGAGGCCGGCGCAGAAGGATCCGCCGGCTCCGGTCAGCACCAGCGCCTCGACGTCGTCGCGCGCGTCGGCCTCGGCGACCGCGGCGCGGACGCGCCGGATCATCGCCGCCGTCAGCGCGTTGTGCTGCTCGGGCCGGTTGAGCGTGAGAGTCGCGACGCCGTCGGCGACCGCGATCAACACGCTCCGCTCGTCCACCTCCACGGATGCCTCCTTATCGGGTCAGGCAACGCTACGCCCGTCGCGGCCACCGGCCTGGGGACCCTTTGTAGGCAATCCCAATCGCCCTGCACCGCCGGCCGGCGATCTGCGCGATAGTCGAGCCATGGACGACCTTCGCGGACGGCGCGCGCTGATCACCGGCGGAGCCTCCGGCATCGGGCTGGCGACCGCCCGCGCCCTGCTCGACCGCGGCGCACGGGTCCTGGTGGCCGACATCGGCGAGCCGCCGGCCGACCTCGCCGCGGCCGCGGTGCGCGCCGACGTCGCCGACCCCGCCGCCTGGCCCGAGATCGTCGCGCGGGCCCGCGCCGAGCTGGGCGGGCTCGACATCGCCTTCCTCAACGCCGGCGTCGCCAGCCGCGAGTCCGACCTGGACCGCATCGACGACGCCGAGTACCGGCGCGTGATGGGCGTCTGCGCCGACGGGGTCTTCTACGGCGTCCGGGCGACGGCCCCCGAGATCGCCGCCGCGGGCGGCGGGGCGATCGTCGCCACCTCGTCTCTGGCCGGCCTGCTCGCCTTCACCCCCGACCCGGTCTACACGATGGCCAAGCACGCGGTCATCGGACTGGTGCGCGCGCTCGCCGACCGGCTCGGCGAGGACGGGATCACGATCAACGCCGTCTGCCCGGGCCTCGTCGACACCGCGATCCTCACCCCCGCGATGCGCGCGGCGATCGACCGCGACCGTTTCCCGGTGATGGCGCCGGAGGTGATCGTCGAAGCGGTCCTCGACCGGATCGCCGGCAGCGAAACCGGCGGCGCCTGGGTCTGCCAGCCGGGCCGCCCGGCGCTGCTCTACCGCTACCGCGGCGTGCCCGGCCCCGCCACGCACGACCGCCCGCCCGACGAGCTGTCGGGGATCTAGCGCTCAGCCCACGAAGACGCTCGCGGTGACGGTCGTGCCGCCGGCGGCGGCGCGTGCCAGCTCGAGCGTGCCACCGTGGCCCTCCAGCGCCCGCCGCAGCGAGACCAGGCCGTGCCCGCCGCTCGGCGCGCCGGTCGCGCCGACGCCGTCATCGGTGACCCGCAGCCGCAGCGCGCCGGAGCGGCGCAGGTCGAGGCGAACCGTCGCGCTGCAGGGCCCGGCGTGCTTGGCGGAGTTGACCAGCGCCTCGCGCACGACCTTCAGCAGCGTGTCGGCGACCGCGTTGGAGACACCTTCGGCAGCCTCGACCGCCCGCTCGCCGAGCTCGAGATGGACCGGCAGCGAGAACTCCTCCTCGGCGGCGGTCACCGTCGCGGTCAGGCGGCCGGCGAAGTCCTCGGCCGGCGGCCGCGAGAGCCGGTGGATGACCTCGCGGATCGCGGTGTCGCCGCGGATCAGCAGGCCGCGCGAGCGCGCCAGAGCGGTCGCGACGTCGGGGTCGAGGTCGTCGGCCCGCTCGAGGATCGCGTCGAGGCCGAGCTGCGAGGCGAAGAGGATCTGGGCGACGTCGTCATGGAGGTCGTCGGCGATCCGCTGGCGCTCGTGCATCCGGGCCAGCTCGGCACGCTGGCGCTGGTAGCGCTCGCTCGCCCAGCTGAGCGCCGCCAGGTGCGCGACCCGGCCGAGCGACAGCCGCTCGTCGAGCGAGAACGCCTCGCCGCGCAGACGCAGGGCGGCGAGCGTGCCGATCCGCTGGCGCCCGACGTAGATCGGCGTGTGGTAGGCGGCCCAGCCCGGGTCGCCGGGGCCGGTCGGACCGACGACGTAGGCGCGCACGCCGGGCGAGCCCTGCGCCTCCTCGAGCACGGTCTGGGCCAGGGCGTCCCCGCACCGCTCGACGCGGTGGACGATCGGCTCGGATTCGACCGGGACCAGCGCGATCAGCCCCGCCTCGAGCGTCCGCGCCAGCCCCTCGAGCGAGCGCGGCAGGTAGTCGTGCATGCTGCGGCCCGAGGCGATCGCCACCGCGACACCGGCCAGCACCGCCTCGAGCTGCTCCTTGCGCCGCAGCTGGAGCATCGCGCGCGTCAGCTCGACCGCGGTCGCGATCCGCGGGATCAGCCGCTCGAGCCGGCGCAGGTCGTCGATGCGGAAGTCGGCCGCCTTGTTGGCAAGGTGCAGCACCCCGGTCGGCCGGCCGCTGACCGAGAGCTGCAGCGACAGCAGCCGCTCGATCCCGAAGGCGTCGACGTACTCCTGCAGGATCCCCGGGTCGTCCGCGGCGCGGTTGGAGATGTAGGAGCGCCCGGTCGCGAAGACCCGGCCAGCGTTGCTGTGCGGATCGGCGGGGTCGATCTGGTAGGAGGCGGCCGTCTCGGCGTCGGCGCCGAAGGAGCCCGCGACCATCTGCAGCACCGCGCGGCGCTCGTCCCAGACCATCAGCCCGGTGAGCGTCGAGCCGGCGATCGGCGACAGGCAGCGGTGGAGGGCGTCGCTGAGCTCGTGGAAGCTCGAGCAGCTCAGCGCGACCTGGTCGAGCGACTCCAGCTGCTCGAGCCGCGCCGCCAGCTTGGCGTTGTGCTCGCGCAGGCGGCGGTGGCCGAGGGCGATCGCCGTCTGGCGGCCGAAGGCGCCGATCAGCTCGGCGTTGGGCACCTCCCCGGCCGCACGGCGCAGGACGACCAGCTGGCCGACCGGCTCGCCCTCGAGCTCGAGCGCCACCCCGAGCAGCGCGCCGAAGCCCTGGGCGGCAAGCTCGGCGGCGCCCGGCTGCTCGGCGGCCGCCAGCGCGGGGAGCAGCAGCTCGCCGGCGGCGGCGAGGGCGCCGGCAAGCTCGGCGACGGCCGCACAGGCGCCGTCGAGCGCGTCGCCGTCCAGCCCCGCGACCGCGGCCGCGACCGGACCGCCGGGCCGGGCCGACTCGCCGGCGAGCACGAGCAGGGCGTCGGCCGCGAAGGCGGTCCCGATCGCCTCGGCCAGACCGCCGAGGTCGGACCGGTTGCCTGGCGCCAGCTCGGTGGCCGCGGTCATCTCGGCGCCGCTAGGCGAGATCCTCGTCGGCGGGTGGGATCAGCCCGAGCCTGATCGCCTTGGCGACCAGCTCGGTCTTGGTGCGCGCCGACAGCTTGGCCTTGAGCTTCTGGGTGTGGAAGCGGACCGTCGACTCGGCGATGAACAGCCGCTCGCCGATCTCGCTGCTGGTCAGGCCCTGGGCGGCAAGCTCGAGCACGCGCTCCTGCTGGGGGGTCACCGCGGCGTCGCCCATCCGCGCGCTGACGGTCTCGTGCAGGCGCTGGACGATCTGCGGGCCCGCGGCCGCCGAGTCCGCCTCGCCCGCGAGCACCCGGTCGATCGCGGCGCGCAGCTCCGAGAGCCCCGCGGCCTTGGTCACGTAGCCGACCGCGCCCGCCGCCAGCGCGCCGCGGACGGTCTCCTCGCTGAGGTAGGTGGTCAGCACGATCAGGGCTGTGCTGGGGAAGCGCTCGCGCAGCTGGCGGCAGAGGTCCTCGCCGCTCATGTCCGGCAGGCGCAGGTCGACGAGCGCCACGTCGGGGAGCGTCCGGCGGGCGATCGCGAGCGCCTCGCTCGCGGTGGCCGCGTCGCCGACGACCTCGAGCTTCGGGTCGGCCTCGAGCGAGGCGCGCAGGCCCTCGCGGACGATCTCGTGATCGTCCACGATCAGGATCCGGGCGCTGCGTTCCGCGGTGTCACCGCCCTCGTCGACCACCGGCTCCAGGATAGTCGGGCGGCTCGCTCAGGCCCGGGGCTTGGCGGCGAGCCGGTCCCAGGCGCCGGCGCTGCCCTCCTCGCGCAGCTGGAACTTCTGCACGCGCTCGGTCGCGGTCTTCGGCAGGGCGTCACGCACGAGGACGTAGCGGGGCACCATGAAGCCGGCCATCCGCGCCTCGCAGAAGTCGACCAGCTCGTCGGGGTCGAGCTGTCCGTCTGTGGCCGCTACGACGACGATCATCACCTCCTCCTCGCCCAGCTCCGACGGCACGCCGACCGCGGCGCTCTCGCTCACCGCCGGGTGGGAGTTGACCACCCGCTCGACCTCGTAGGAGGAGATGTTCTCGCCGCGGCGGCGGATCGTGTCCTTGAGCCGGTCGAGGAAGACGAGGTAGCCGTCGGGGTCGCGGCGGCCGCGGTCGCCGGTGTGGAACCAGCCGCCCTCCAGCGCCCGCTCGGTCGCCTCGTCGTTCTTGTCGTAGCCCTTGAACAGCACGTCGGGTCGCGTGCTGCGGACGACGATCTCGCCGGGCTCGCCGGCTTCGGCGACCGTCCCGTCAGAGCGGTGGACCTCGACCTCGGCCCAGCTGACCGGAACTCCGAGCTTGCCGACGCGGGTGTCGTCGGGCGGGCTGCCGACGCAGAAGGTGGCGGTCTCGGTGAGCCCATAGATCTCGAGGATGCTCAGCCCGAACCGGCGCTCGAAGGCCTCCCACTGCTCGGCCGGAGCGGCCCCGCCGACGGTCAGGCGGACCGTGTTGTCGGCGTCGTCGGGACGCTCGGGCTGCTTGTAGAGCATCGTCAGCATCGCGCCGATGTAGTTGAAGACCGTCGCGCGGTGGGCGCGCATGTCGTCGAAGAAGCGCGACGCCGAGAACCGCGGCGCCAGCACCAGCGGCGCGCCGGACACCAGCGAGCCGATCACGCTCAGCATCTGGGCGTTGACGTGGAAGAGCGGCAGGCTGGTGTAGAGGACGTCGTCGGCGCGGACCTCGACGTGGCGGTGGGTGAACTCCCAGCCGGCGGTCGCGTAGGCGTTGTGGCAGTTGCGCACGCCCTTGGGCAGGCCGGTGGTCCCCGACGTGTAGAGGATCGACGCGAGATCACCGGGCTCTAGGCGCGCCGGCTCGGCCGCGGGATGCCCGCCGGCGAGCAGCTCGCCGAGCTGCTCCCAGCCGTCGGCGGCCCCGCGGACGTAGCGGCGGTCCGGTCTGCCGGCGCCCAGCGCCGCGTCGAAGGTCTCGCACAGCGGCGCATCGACGACCGCCAGGCGGGCCTCGCTGTGCTCGACGATGTAGCGCAGGCCCTCGCCCTTGAGCGCGGTGTTGACCGGCACGAGCACCGCGCCGATCAGCGCGGCGCCGAACCACAGGTCGAGGAACTCGAGCGAGTTGGGCAGCATCAGCGCGACGCGGTCGCCCCGGCCCACCCCGGCGGCCGCCAGCGCGGCCGCGGCGCCCTCGGCGGCCGCGAGCGTCTCGGCGAAGGTCCGGTCGACGCCGTCGAAGTGCACGAAGCGACTGGCGGGCGTCTGGTCGGCGCGGGCGCCCAGCAGCCACGGGATCGTCGTCGGCGCGCCCGGCTCGCCGACGTAGCTCACCTGCCCTCGCGAATCCCCACTCATGGACGCACCATGTCGCGCCGCGGTCAGGCCGGGAACTGGCCGAAGCGACAGTCGACCTGCGGCGCGTGCACCACGGTCGCGCCGCCGAGCGCGGCGCGCACCTCCTCGACCAGCGCCGCGGCGCCCGATCCGCCCTCGCAGACGACGGCCTCCACCCGCGCGGCGGCGCAGGCGTCCAGCAGGCCCGCGCGCTGCACGGCGCGCAGCGCCGCCTCGGCGAGCACGACGTGGGTGATCCCCCGCTCGACGACGTAGTCGACCACCGGCCGCGCCGAGAACGGCGCCGACCGGCGCACGTGCACCGTCCCGCCGGCCTCCAGGACGCCCCGGACCACTCCGCGGCCGACCTCGGCGAGATCGGCCGCGACGTAGGTCGAGCAGCCGGCGCCGAAGCGCAGCTCTCCGCCCGGCGACGCGGCGTGCGCCGCACCGAGACCCGCCGTCGCTGCCCGGGCGCCCGCGGCGCACAGCTCGTCGTAGCCGAGGTCGCCGGAGCCCGAGCCGAGCGCAACGATCGTCCGCAGCGCCGGCGCGCTGCCGTCGCGCCGCAGCCGCCAGAGCACCGGCAGCAGCGGGCCGTCGACGAACGCCGTCCGCGCCTCGCAGCGCGCGAGCAGCGCGGCGAGCGGCAGCGGCGCCAGGCGCCAGTCGAGGTGGACCGCCTCCGCTCCCGCGCGCGCGATCCCCGCCTCGATCTCGAGGTACTCGAGCCGGTTGGCGCTCAGCAGCGCGACCGGCTCGCCGGCGGCCACGCCGAGGCCCGCGAGCCCGGCCGCGACCCGACCCGCGCGCTCGTGCAGGGCCCGGTGGCTGCGGGCCCGGCGCTCGAAGACGATCGCCTCGGCGCCGAGGTCGGGGCCGCCCTCGCCGGCGACCGTCGCGTCGACGTCGAGCCTGCTCACCAACCCATCAGCCGGATCATGTCCTGGCGCAGCCCCGGCAGCGCGAACCGGGTCCAGGCGAGGCGGATGTCGTCGGTCGCGCGATCGTCGTAGTGGCGCAGGCCGGTGACCAGGATCGCGTAGAGCATCAGCAGCCCGACGACCGAGAAGGTGCGCACCGCCTCGCGGTCGACGGTCATGCCGGTCGCCGCGGCGTAGCGCCGCTCGAACCAGTCGCGCTCGGCGACCCCGTTGAGCAGGGGCGACCCGGGCTTGGCGAACTTCCCGGCGTGGTAGTCGAGCGCTACGTAGCCGAGGTCGAAGCGCGGGTCCCCGACGAACGACAGCTCCCAGTCGAGCACCCCGGTCACGCGGCCGTCGTCGATCAGGCAGTTGCCGATCCGGTAGTCGCCGTGGACCAGCCGCGGCGCGACGGGGTCGGGCTCGCGCGAGCGCGCCCACGCGTAGGCCTCCTCGACGACCGGGTCGTCGACGAGCGCCTGCTCGCTCTGGACGCCCTGCCAGTGGTCGAGGGTGGCGGCGAAGTCGCGCGCGACGACCGCCCCCTCGACGGCGGCGGCGGGCAGCGCGTGGATCGCCGCCAGGGCGTCGACGAGGTCGCGCGCATAGCCGCGGTCGCCTCCCCAGTCGGCCTCGAGCAGCTTGCGCTCGCGCGGGCGCCAGACGTTCGGAGAGCGGCCGGGGAGCCGCTCCATCACGAAGAACGGGCCGTCGAAGGGGGTGTCGCCGGCGTCGACCATCCCGTGCAGCGACGGCGTCGGCACCGGTGTGTCGACGAGGGCGCGGTAGGTGCGGAACTCCTGTGCGAGGTCGGTGTCCAGCAGCGCACCGGGCGGGCGGACCCGCACGATCACCTCCAGCTCGCCGGCGTCGGGATCGCTGACGGTCGCCGCCCAGGTGTGGCGCGACCAGCCGCCCTCCATCTGCGACAGCTCCGCCACGCGCGCCCGCTCGCCGACCGTGCCGGCGTCGCGCATCGCCTCGAGCAGGGCCGCCTCGCGCGCGGCGCCGGCGTCCACCTCAGCCCTCCGCGGCGGCCAGCGCGGCCACCTCGCGGTCGGTCAGCTCGGCCAGCAGCGCGTGCAGGCGCCGGCGCAGGGCGGCGTCGCGCTCGCCGTCGCCGAGGGCGGCGAACAGCCGCGTCAGCGCGGTCCCGATCTGCGGGCCGCGGCTCGCGCCGGCGACGGCCGCGCGCGCCTGGACGACGGCCGGCCGCTGGTCGCCGGCCAGCGCCGCGTCGAGCTCGTCGCACAGCCAGGCGAAGATCTCCCCGGCGGCGACCTGTTCGGCGGCGAGGTGGCGGGCGACGCTGTAGGCCGACAGCAGCTGGCTGCGCTCGTAGCCGTCGCGGACCGGCGCGTCGGCGGCGCGGCGAATCACCCGGCCGAGGCCGAGCAGCAGGTCGTGCGGCTCCATCGGTTCGAACACCATCGGCTCCTCAGCGGGCTCGGGAGGGAGCGTCGCAGCCAGCGCGGTCCGCGCCAACTCTCGCTAGCGCCAGTCGACCAGGGCGGAGCGCAGCGCCTCGGGGGCGGCCGGGTCGGCGCCGCACTCCAGGACGTAGGCCTCGACTCCGCCGTGGCGCTCGCGAATGGTCGCCAGCAGCGTCGCGATCGCCGCGGCCGGCGCCTCCAGCAGCGCCGGCGGCAGGCTGTCGATCCACTCGCCGGTCCCCGGCTCGTTGCGCCGCAGCCAGCCGACGAGGTCGGGCATCGCCGCCTCGCTGATGACGTAGTCGGCGGCGATCTCCTCGTCGGAGACCCCGAGCAGGCCGAGCAGCAGCGCCGCCATCACGCCGGTGCGGTCCTTGCCGGCCGCGCAGAAGAAGACCGCCGGGGGGGCGTCGCGCTCGGCGAGGCGGTCGACGACCGCGCGCACGGCGTCGCGCCCGGTCTCGAGCATCATCGCGTAGCGGCGTCCGAGCAGCTCGGCGGCGCCGCCGTCGTCGTCGTCGCCGGGACGCCAGGCGCGCGGGAGCATCGGGACGTGGGCGGACACCACCTCGGCGCCCGCGTCGGGGAAGCGTCCGAAGCGGTGCAGCTCGCCCGGGGTGCGCAGGTCGAAGACGGTGCGCAGGCCGAGCGCCGCGACGGTCTCGGCGTCGGCGGCCGAGATCCGGTGCAGGCCGGCGCCGCGGAAGAGCATCCCGCGCCGCACCGTGCCGCCCTCGGCGACCGGCAGGCCGCCGAGGTCGCGGAAGTTGAACAGGTCGCGCAGCTCGACCGCGCGGCCGGCCGCGCTCACCGCGCCGACTTGTCGACGAAGCCGCGCATCGCCGCCAGCGCCTCGTCGGTGCCGAGCGCGATCGCCTGCGCGTGGGCCTCGTGGCGCAGCGAGTCCTCGAGCGTGCTCGACTGGCCGCGGTTGATCAGGTCCTTGGCCATCGCGATCGTCGCCGGCGCCGTGGCGGCCAGCCGCTCGGCGAGCGCGACCGCCTCCGCGAGCGCCTGCTCGGGCGTTTCGACGATCCGGTTGACGACGCCCAGCCGGTGGGCCTCCTCGGCGGAGATCTCCTCGCCGAGGAGCATCAGCTCCTTGGCCGCCTGGATGCCCACCGCGCGTGGCAGCAGCCAGGCGCTGCCGAGGTCGGGCACGAGGTTGCGCCGGACGAAGACCTGGCAGAAGCGGGCGTCGCGCGCGGCGACGACGAGGTCGCAGGCGAGCACGGTCGAGAAGCCGGCGCCGTAGGCGGGGCCGTGGACGGCGGCGACGACCGGCAGGCGGCTGTCGCGCAGGCCGGTGATCAGGCGGTGCAGCGAGCCCATCACCTCGAGCCGCGCCTCGGCGGCGCCGTCGGCGACGCGCGCGCCGATGTCGGCGAGGTCGCCGCCGGAGGAGAAGGCCCGGCCGGCGCCGACCAGCACCGCCGCGTGGACCGCCGCCTCGGCCTCGGCGTCACGCAGCGCGGCGACGACGTCCTCGACCAGCTCGATGCCGAGCGCGTTGAGGCGCTCCTCGCGGTCGATGGTGATCACCGCGACGGCGCCGCGGCGCTCCAGGTTGGCGTAGCTCATCTCGCTCCTCACATTCGGAAGATCGGCTTGCGTCGCGGCCCCAGCGGCGCGTTGGCACAGGTCGACAGCGCGAGCCCGAGCACGTCGCGGGTCGTACGGGGGTCGATCACCCCGTCGTCCCACAGCCGCGCGCTCGCATAGTAGGGGTGGCCCTGGGTCTCGTACTGCTCGCGGATCGCCGCCTTGTTGGCCTCGATCCGCTCGGGGTCGGTCTCCTTGCCGACCATCGTCAGCACGGTCGCCGCCTGCTCGCCGCCCATCACCGAGATCCGGGCGTTCGGCCACATCCACAGAAAGCGCGGGAAGTACGGCCGGCCGCACATGCCGTAGTTGCCGGCGCCGAACGAGCCCCCGACGATCACCGTCAGCTTCGGCACGCGCGCCACCGAGACGGCGGCGATCAGCTTCGCGCCGTCCTTGGCGATCCCGCCCGCCTCGGCGTCGGGACCGACCATGAAGCCGGTGATGTTCTGCAGGAAGACCAGCGGGATGCCGCGCTGGTCGCACATCTCGATGAAGTGGGCGCCCTTCAGCGCGCTCTCGGAGAAGATGACGCCCTGGTTTGCGAGCACGCCGACCGGATGCCCGTGGAGGTGGGCGAAGCCGCAGACCAGCGTCTTGCCGTAGTTGGCCTTGAACTCGTGGAAGCGGCTGGCGTCGACGACCCGGGCGATGATCTCGCGCGGGTCGTAGGGAGTCCGGATGTCGGCCGGCACCGCGCCGGTCAGCGTCTCGGGATCGACCGCTGGCGGCTCGGGCGCCTGGCGCTTCCACGGCGACGAAGGCCGCTCCGGGAACGTCGCGACGATCGAGCGCACGATCGCCAGCGCCTCGCGGTCGTCGGCGGCGAGGTGGTCGGCGACGCCGGAGACGCGCGTGTGCAGGTCGCCGCCGCCGAGCTCCTCGGCGGTCACGTCCTCGCCGGTCGCCGCCTTCACCAGCGGCGGGCCGCCGAGGAAGATCGTCCCCTGCTCGCGCACGATCACGCTCTCGTCGCACATCGCGGGCACGTAGGCGCCGCCGGCCGTGCAGGAGCCGAGCACCGCCGCGATCTGCGGCACGCCGTCGGCGGACAGGTTGGCCTGGTTGTAGAAGCTCTGGCCGAAGCCGCGGACGTCTGGGAACAGCTCGTCCTGGAGCGGCAGGTAGCCGCCGCCGGAGTCGACGAGGTAGATGCACGGCAGCCGGTTCTGGCGCGCGATCTCCTGGGCGCGCGTGTGCTTGCGCGCGGTCATCGGGTAGTAGGAGCCGCCCTTGACCGTCGCGTCGTTGCAGACGATCATCACCTCGCGCCCCTGGACCCGCCCGACGCCGGTGATGATTCCCGCCCCCGGCGCCTGGTCGTCGTACATCCCGTGCGCCGCGAGCTGCGAGAGCTCGAGGAACGGGGAGCCGCGGTCGAGCAGCAGCTCGACGCGGTCGCGCGGCAGCAGCTTGCCGCGCGAGACGTGGCGCGCCGCGGCCTTCTCGCCGCCGCCGGCGCGGACCCGCGCCCACTGGGACTGCAGATCGTCGATCAGCGCACGGTGGGCGTCGGCGTTGGCGGCGAACTCGTCGCTGGCGGGATCGGCCGCGCTCTGCAGGACGACGCTCATCCGACCGGCTCCAGCTCGACCAGCGGCTGGCCCTGCTTGACGCCGTCGCCGAGCGCGACGAGCACCTCGGCGACGGTCGTGTCGACCGGGGCGGTCAGCGTCAGCTCCATCTTCATCGACTCCATCACGATCAGTACCTGTCCCTCCGTCACCGCGTCGCCGGCGGCGACGCGGACCTCGAGCACGGTGCCCGGCATCGGCGCCTCGAGCGAGCCCTGGTCGCCGCCGGCGGCGCCCTCGACGACGGGCTCGACGACCTTGAAGGCGAACGCGTCGGGCCCGGCGGCCAGCCACCGCTGCCCGTCGGGAGCGGCGACGTGGTCCCAGATCCGCGCGCGGCCGTCCTGGGTGACCGCAGCGCGCTCGCCGTCGAGCGCGCGGGCGCTGACCGCCGCCTCCGCCGCGATCTCGCCGTCCCCGTCGAGCACGGCGACGGCGGCGGCATCGGCCGTACCGTCGACGCGCACCGTGACGGGGGCGCCGCCGCGCTCGAGCTCCCAGGCGAGCGGGGCGCGGCCGCTGAGCCGGAAGCCGACCAGCCGGTCCCACGGGTCGTCTCCGCGTGCGGCCTCTTCCAAGACGAGCGTCTCGATCGCCGCGGCGGCGACCAGCGCCTCGGCGCTCTCGCCCTCGGCCGGCTCCGCGGCGGCCGCGCCGCTCTCGATCAGCGCGGTGTCGAGCGCGCCCGCGCGGACCGCGTCGACCTCGAGCAGCCGCCCGAGGTAGCCGGCGTTGGTCGCCAGGCCGAGGATGCGCAGGTCGGCAAGGGCGTGTCCGAGCCGCTCGAGCGCCTGGTCGCGGTCGGCGCCGGAGGCGATCACCTTCGCCAGCAGCGAGTCGTAGTGCGGGGTGACCTGCGACCCGGCGGCGATGCCGCTGTCGACGCGCACCCCGGCGCCCGCCGGCTCGCGGTAGCCGGCGACCGTCCCGACGACCGGCAGGAAGCCGTTGGCGGGATCCTCGGCGCAGACGCGCACCTCGATCGCGTGGCCCGCGAGCCGCACGTCCTGCTGGCCGAAGGAGAGCGGCTCGCCGGCGGCGACGCGCAGCTGCGCCTCGACGAGGTCGATGCCGGTGACCAGCTCGGTGACCGGGTGCTCGACCTGCAGGCGGGCGTTGACCTCGAGGAAGTACCACTGCTCGGGGTCGTCGGCCGACAGCAGGAACTCGGCGGTCCCGGCGCCGACGTAGCCGGCCGAGCCGGCGAGCTGAACGGCCGCCGCGCCGAGCGCGGCGCGCAGGTCCTCGCCGACGACCGGCGACGGGCTCTCCTCGACGACCTTCTGGTGGCGGCGCTGGAGGCTGCACTCGCGCTCGCCGAGGTGGACGACCGCGCCGTGCGCGTCGGCGAGCAGCTGCACCTCGACGTGGCGCGCGCGCTCGACGTAGCGCTCGACGAACAGCGTGTCGTCGCCGAACCCTCCGAGCGCCTCGCGGCGGGCTGTCGCGAGCGCCTGCGGCAGGGCGTCGAGCTCGCGGACGATCCGCATGCCGCGCCCGCCGCCGCCGGCCGCCGCCTTGACCATCAGCGGGAGCCGGTCGGGGCGCTCGCCGGCGAAGGCGACGATCTCCTCGTCGCCGAGGCCGGGGCGCTGGAGGCCGGGCAGCACCGGCACGCCCACCTCCTCGGCGAGCCGCTTGGCGGCGACCTTGTCGCCGAGCAGCGCGGTCGCCTCGGGCGGCGGGCCGACGAACACGCGCCCCGCGGCGGCGCAGGCGCGGGCGAAGCCGGGGTCCTCGGAGAGAAAGCCGTAGCCGGGGTGGATCGCCTCGGCGCGGGTCTGCTCGGCGGCGTCGAGGACACGCTCGATCGAGAGGTAGGACTCGGCGGCCGGCGCCGGTCCGAGCCGCACGGCTACGTCGGCGGCGCGGACGTGCGGCGCGTCGGCGTCGGCGTCGGAGTGCACGGCGACCGAGCGGATCCCGAGCGCGCGCAGCGTGCGGATCACGCGCAGGGCGATCTCGCCGCGGTTGGCGACGAGCACCGACTCGAACATCAGGCGCCCGTCCAATCGACCGGCCCGGCGACCAGGGTGTGCGAGCCCAGCGGCCGGCCGAGCACCTGCTGGACGTCGCGCGCGGCGGCGAGCAGGGCGTCGAGGTCGATCCCGGTCTGCACGCCCATCTCGCCGAGCATCGAGACGAGATCCTCGCTGGCGATGTTCCCGGTCGCCCCGGGCGGCACCGGGCAGCCGCCGAGCTCGCCGAAGCTCGACTCGAAGCTCTCGCAGCCACCCTCGAGCGCCGCCAGCACGTTGGCGAGGCCCTGGCCGCGGGTGTTGTGGAAGTGCGCGGTCAGCTCGGCGTCGGGGCCGAGCGCGTCGGCCATGAAGGGAAAGAACTCACGCACCTGGACCGGGTTGGCCATCCCGGTCGTGTCGCCGAAGACGAGCTCCTCGGCGCCGGCCTGCGCGAGCGCGCTGGCGAGGTCGGCGACCCGCTCGACGGCGACCGTGCCTTCGTAGGGGCAGCCGAACGAGGTCGAGATCGCCGCGCCGGCGCGCAGCCCGGCCGCGCGGATCCGCGGCAGCATCGTCTCCAGGCCGGCGAGCGACTCCGCCACCGAGCGGTTGACGTTGGCGCGGTTGTGCGACTCCGAGGCCGACAGGAAGACGGTGATCTGCTCGATCTGCTCGGCGCTCTCGAGCGCCAGGTCGAGACCCTTCGGGGTCGGCACGATGACCGACCGCGCGACCCCGTCGGGCAGCGACACGCGGCGGAGGACCTCGGCGCCGTCGCCGAGCTGGGGGACGACGTCGGCGCGGACGAAGCTCGTGATCTCCAGCCGGCGCACGCCGGTGCGTCCGAGCGCCTCGATCAGGCGGACCTTGTCCTCGACGGAGATCAGCTCCGGCTCGTTCTGGAATCCGTCGCGCGGTCCGACCTCGCGGATGCGGACCTCGCTGGGCAGGCTCGGGCTGGCGGTCGTCATCGCTGGGCGCCCAAGCTACCGCCGGGCCCGCGCTCGATCGTTGGCGTTTGTGCTAGTTCGCCGGGCGGGCGGCAACTGCGAGTGTGTGGGACATGGCCACCCCCGGCATGCGCCTCGACGCGCGCGACGAACTCACCCACGCCCCCGACGCGGCGGAGAACTTCAACGAGAGCGTCTACGCCAACGCGTTCGACCACCGCTTGCGCGTCGGCGGCTGGATGCGGCTGGGCAACCGCGTCAACGAGGGCTACGCCGAGCTGTCGGTCTGCCTCTACCTGCCCGACGGCCGCGTCGCCTGCCAGTTCCAGCGGCCGCCGATCGACTCCAACGACGCCTTCGACGCGGGCGGCCTGCGCTACGAGGTCGAGGAGCCCTTCGGCCGCGTGACGATGGCCTACGACGGCGAGCTGCTGGTGCTCGACGACCCCGCGGCGATGGCCGACCCGCGCACCGCGTTCGAGACGGCGCCGCGTGCCGCGGGCGCGGTGCGCTGGAGCCTGACGACGATCTCGCCCGCCCACGGCGGCGAGCCGACGACCGCCGAGGCGGAGGCGCGCACCCTCTACGGCATCGACTTCTCGCGCGGGCACTTCAACCAGCACGTCTCGACCAGCGGCTCGATCGCCGTCGGCGACGAGCGCTGGGAGATCGACGGCTTCGGCTGGCGTGACCACTCGTGGGGCCCGCGCTACTGGCAGGCGATCTGGGCCTACCGCCTCTTCGTCGGCAACTTCGGCCCCGACCGCGCCTTCATGCTGCTGCGCAACATCCTCGCCGAGGGCGGCTCCAAGCGGCTCGGCGTGCTGCTCGTCGACGGCGAGTACGAGGAGGTGCTCGACCTCGACCTCGTCACCGAGTGGGACGGAGACGAGCCGATCGGAGCGCGGCTCGCGGTGCGCACCGAGCAGCGCAGCACCGTCATCGACGCGCGCGTGCTGACGATGGTCCCGCTGCGCAACCGCCGCCGCGCCGACGGCGAGCTGCTGCAGTCGCGCGTCGCCGAGGGCTTCACCGAGTTCACCTGGGAGGGCCGGACCGGCTACGGGATGATCGAGTACATCGAGCGGGTGCAGGACGGGCGCCCGGTCGGCGTGCCGCTCTGATCGACGCCGGTCCATCAGTAGGACCGCGGCAGCCCCAGCGAGTGCTGGGCGACGTAGTTGAGGATCATCTCGCGCGAGACCGGCGCCGTGCGCAGGACGCGCACCGCGAACCAGAGGTCGGCGAGGCCGTACTCGTCGGCGAGGCCGTTGCCGCCGTGGGTCTGGATCGCCCGGTCGAGACAGTCCAGGCCGGCGTCGGCGGCGAGCAGCTTGGCCATGTTCGCGGCCTCGCCGGCCGGGGCGCCGGCGTCGTGCAGCGCGGCCGCGCGCTGGGCCATCAGCCGCGCCGCCTCGAGCTCGACCTTCGCCTCGGCGAGCGGGTGGGCGATGCCCTGGTGGCTGCCGATCGGCTGCCCCCGCCAGACCACCCGCTCGCGCGCGTAGGCGGCCGCCTTCTCGAGCGCGTAGCGCCCGACGCCGGTGCAGATCGCGGCCGCCATCACCCGCTCGGGGTTGAGGCCGTCGAAGAGCAGGTCGAGTCCGCCGCCGGGCGGGCCGACCAGGCGGTCGGCCTCGACCTCGACGTCGTCGAGGAACAGCGTCCACTGGTCCTCGGGCACCTGGACCGCGGTCGGGATCCGCTGGCGCTCCAGCCCAGGCGCGTCGACGTCGACGAGGAACAGCGAGATCCCCTCCCCCTCGAGCGTTGCGGCGACCAGCACGGCGACCGAGTCCTCGACCGCTGAGATGTAGGTCTTGGTGCCACGCAGCGCGAAGCCGCCGTCGGTGCGCCGCGCGCGGGTCGCCAGCGCGTGGGAGTTCGACCCGGCGTCGGGCTCGGTGATCGCGAAGGCGTGGCGCTCGCTGCCGGTGCCGATGCCCGGCAGCCACCGCTCGCGCTGCTCTGGGCTGCCGTGGCGGGCGACGATCGTGCCGACGATCGCCGGGGAGACCAACAGCGTCAGCAGCGGGCAGCCGAGCGCGCTCAGCTCCTCCTCGACGATCGCCAGCTCGGTCAGCCCGAGGCCGCCGCCGTCGTACTCGACGGGGATGTTGACCCCCATGTAGCCGCGCGAGGCGAGCGCGTCCCAGAGCTCGGTCGGCGGCCGGCCCGCCGCCACGACCTCGGCGTAGTAGGAGTGGCCGAACGGCGCGACGATCGCCCGCACGGCCTCCTTGAGCATCCGGTGCTCGTCGGACTCGACGAGATCCAGCCGGGGGGCGGCGACGGTCATCGCATCAGCCGCCGACGATCCGAAACGACGGCTCGCGCTTCTCGGCGAACGCCGCCAGCCCCTCGCGCGCCTCGTCGGTCTGGAAGACCTCGGAGACCAGCTCGGTCTCGTAGACGTAGGCGTCGGCGAGCGACATCTCGAGGCCGTTGATCACCGAGTCCTTGATCGCGCGCGTCGCCTGTGGCCCGTTGCTGGCGATCTGGAGCGCCAGCGCCTGCGCTTCGGCATCGAGGCGGTCGGATTCGACGATCCGGTTGATCAGGCCCATCCGCAGCGCCTGGTCGGCGTCGAACATCGCCCCGGTCAGCAGGATCTCCATCGCCCAGGCGTAGGGCATCTGGCGCGGCAGGCGGGTCGTCCCGCCGCCGCCGGGGAACACGCCCCAGCGCGCCTCGGGCAGGCCGAAGCGGGCGTGCGGCGCGGCGAGGCGGATGTCGGTGGTCGTCAGCAGCTCCATCCCGCCGCCGAGGCAGAGGCCGTTGACCACGCCGATGATCGGCTTGAGGATCGGCCCGAGCGAGCCCTTGTGGTAGGCCTCCTGGTTCTCGGCGGGCGACAGCTCACCGCTGTTGATGCGCGGGATGAAGGTCTTGAGGTTCGAGCCGACCGAGAACGACCGCTCGCCGGCGCCGCGGACGACGGCCACCAGCAGGTCGTCGTCGTCGCGGAAGCGCTCCCAGGCGCGGGCGATCGCCGCCATCTCGTCGGGGTCGAAGGCGTTGAGCGACTCGGGGGAGTCGAACGTGACCCAAAGGACCACGTCGTCTTTGACTTCTTCGTGGATCACAGATCCTCCTTTGGCCGACAGCCTCGCAGGGATCCCCCGCCACGAACGGATATCGCGCCCGGCGCCTGTCGACAACTCCAACGCCGCGCGCCCGCGCGCGGTCAGCCGGTGTTGCGCAGCCCGGCGGCGATGCCGTTGACGGTGAGCAGCAGGGCGCGCTCGAGGTCGGGGTCGGCGCGAGCGCCGCCGGCGCGGCCGGCCCGCCAGCGCTCCATCAGCGCGACCTGGAGGTAGTGCAGCGGGGCGAGATAGGTATCGCGCACGCGCAGCGTCTCGGCGAGCACCGGCTGGGAGCCGAGCAGCTCGCGCTCGCCGGTGATCGCCAGCAGCTCGGCGACGGTCAGGCGGTGCTCGGCGCGGACCGTCTCGAACGGCCCGCGCAGCTCGGCGGGCACGAGCCGGTCGACGTAGTGGGCGGCGAGCTCCATGTCGGTCTTGGCGAGCGTCATCGCGACGTTGGAGAGGAAGTTCTGGAAGAACCGCCAGCCGGCGTGCATCGCGGCCAGCTCGTCGCCGAGGCCGGCCGCGCGGGCGGCCTCGAGGCCGCTGCCGACGCCGAACCAGCCCGGCACGATCTGGCGCGACTGGGTCCAGCCGAACACCCACGGGATCGCGCGCAGGCCCTCCACCCCGGCGCCGGAGTCGGGCCGCCGCGCCGGCCGCGAGCCGAGGTTCAGCTCGGCCAGCAGCTCGACGGGCGTCGAGGCGACGTAGTAGGGGGCGAGGTCGGGGTCGTCGACCAGCTCTCGGTAACGGGTCGCCGACGCGTCGGCGACCACGTCCATCGCCTCCGACCAGCGCTCGACCTGGGCCGCGGGCCACTCCGGCCGCCGCCGCAGGACCGTCGTCTCGAGCACCGCCGCCACCGTCAGCTCGAGGTTCTCGCGCGCGAGCGCCGGCAGCAGGTACTTGTCGGAGATCACCTCGCCCTGCTCGGTCACCTTGATCTCGCCGTCGAGGGTGCCGAACGGCTGGGCGAGGATCGCGTCGTGGGTCGGACCACCGCCGCGCCCGACGCTGCCGCCGCGGCCGTGGAAGAGGCGCAGCCGCACCCCGCTGTGGGCGGCGACGTCGCGCAGACCGCGCTGGGCGCGGTGGATCTGCCACTGGCTGGCGGCGATCCCGGCCGCCTTGTTGGAGTCCGAGTAGCCGAGCATCACCTCCTGGACGTCGCCGCGCAGCCCGACCAGCCGCCGGTAGCCGGGGTCGGCGAGCAGCTCGGCGACCAGCTCGCCGGCCCGCTCGAGCTCGGCGGGGGTCTCCAGCAGCGGCACCAGCCCGATCCTCGCCGCACCCGCGTCGAGATCGACGAGCCCCGCCTCGCGCGCCAGCACGGCGACCGCGAGCACGTCGTCGCGGCCGCGGCACATCGATATGACATAGGACTCGATCGCGTCGGGCCCGTAGGCGTCGTGGGCGGCACGGATCGCCGCGAAGGTGGCGAACGTCCGTGCGCCGGCGGCGTCGAGCGGCGGCGGCGACGGAGCCAGCGGCCGGCGCGAGCGCAGCTCGGCAGAGAGCAGCTCGGCGCGCTCGGCGGGCGTCAGCTCGGCGTAGGGCCGGTCGATCTCGCCGATCCGGTCGATCAGCTGGCCGACCGCGTGGTGGTGGGCATCGGCGTGCTCGCGCACGTCGAGGGTGGCGAGGTCGAGCCCGAACGCGACGAGGGTCCGGATCGCCGTCTCGAGCCGCCCGTGGGCGATCAGGGCGCCGCGGTGGGCGGCGAGCGAGTCGCGGACCACGCGCAGGTCGTCGAGCAGCTCGCCGGTGTCGCGGTAGTCGTGCCCGGGCCGGTGCGCCGCGGGCGGGTCGGCGGCAAGCCGCCGGCGCGAGTTGGCGAGCTTCTCGCGGATGCAGGTGAGCTTGAGCCGGCACGGCTCCTCGGCGTTGAGGCGGCGGTAGCGGGGGTCGAGCCCGTCGAGGGTGTCGAGGTCGCGCTCGAGCGAGTCGAGCAGCTCGTCGCTGGCCCCGGAGATCCGCAGCGAGCTCGACAGCTCGACGCGCAGGTCGTCGACGATTCCCGCCGCGGCCCGCAGCGCGTGCTCGCGCTGCAGCGCCAGCACCCGCCCGATGCTCTCGGGACCGACGTTGGGGTTGCCGTCGCGGTCGCCGCCGATCCAGCTGCCGAAACGCAGCGGCCGCGCCTCGGGGTCGGGCGGGGCGCCGAGCCTGCCGAGTTCCTCGGCGAGGACGTCGAGCACGTGCGGCGCGGCGTCGCGGTGCAGCTCGTCGAGGTAGTAGACGGCGTTGCGGGCCTCGTCGAGCACGTCGGGGGCGGCGATCCGCAGCTCGTCGGTCTGCCAGAGCAGGTCGACGGTCTCCTCGAGCCGGCGCAGCGCCCGCGCCTCGCGCCGCCGGTCGACCCCGGCGCGTGCGGCCGCCAGCTCGTCGACGAGGTCGGCGACGGCGCGCAGCTTCGACAGGACGGTGCGGCGGGCCGCCTCGGTCGGGTGGGCGGTGAGCACCGGGCGCACCGCCAGCCGCGAGACCTCCGCCGCCAGCTCGGCGGCCGGCACCTCGGCCGCGGCGATCCGCTGCACCGCGCGGCCGAGCCAGGTGCCGTGCTCGGCCCGCGCCGCGGCCAGCGCCCGCCCGCGGTGGACCTGCTCAGCGACGTTGGCGAGCTGGAAGAAGATGCTGAAGGCGCGCACGACGCTGATCGCCTGCTGCGGCTCGAGCGCCGCGAGCTCGGCGACGGCCGCCGCGCGGTCGGTCCGGATCAGCGACCGGACCCGCTCGACGGTCGCGAGCAGCTCCTCCCCCTCCTGACGCACCAGCGCCCGGCCGAGCAGCGATCCCAGCTCGCGGATATCGCGCCGCAGCGCGGCGTGGCGGGCGGTGTCGGCGGTCTCGTCGTCGAGGTCGTGCGGCAGCGGGTCGGTCCGAGTCACTCAGACAGGGTATGGCTCCGCGACGTTGGGCGGCCGGCGATCACACCGGCCTCGGCGGCGGGGGCGGCGTAGGCCTCGGCGAGGGTCTCGACCGTCTCATGCGCGTTGAGCCCGCTCGGGTTGGGGACCACCCAGAGCGCGGCGCCCGACCAGAGCGCGGCGCTGTCGAGGGTGTCCGGTTGGCGGCCCGCGACCGCCCGCCGCTCACCGAACGCGTCGCGGTAGGCGGTGATGCCGGCGACCGCCACGACCGCGGGCCGGTGCTCGGCGACCAACCGCCGCAGCCGCTCGCCGCCGGCCACCAGCTCCGCGCGCGAGAGCTCGTCGGCCCGCGCGGTCGCTCGTCGTACGAGGTTGGTGATCCCGATCCCGCGCCCGACCAGGTGCGCGCGGTCGGCGTCGGACATTCCGGCGACGCGGTCGATCTCGTACCCGGTTATGCCGGCCTGCGCGAGCGCCGGGTAGAAGCGGTTGCCGGGATGGGCGAAATGGGTCCGCACCGCCGCCGTCCAGAGCCCGGGGTTGATGCCGACGAACAGCAGCCTCAGCCCCGAGCCGACGAGGTCCTCGACCTCGCGGTCGCGGAAGGCTTCGAGCTCGGCGCGCGTGAATCCCACCGCGCCGATCTTGCCCGAGCGGCCATGCGCCCGTCACCCCGGCTGGCGACCCGCCTGTCACACCGCACGCCCCGCCGGTGTCTCCATGGCGAACCCGCGAGCAAGGAGACACATGAGCAACGTCCGGATCCCGCCGGCGGAGATGTCCGGCATCCAGGGTGCGCTGGCCACGCGGATCAGCAGGCGAAGGCTGGGTCAGGTACCAGAGTCGCTCGGGGTGATGTGGCATCACCGCGGCGTGCTCAAGACGATGTTCGCGACCGGCCGCAAGGCCGAGAAGTGGGACGCCTGCGACGAGAGCCTGAAGGCCTACGCGCACATGGCGGTCTCATCGCTGGTCGGCTGCAGCTTCTGCCTCGACCTCGGCTACATCCACGCACGCGACGAGAACCTCGACCTCGACAAGGCGCGCGCGGTGCCGCGCTGGCGCGAGTCGAAGCTCTTCACGCCGCTCGAGCGCGACGCGCTGGAGTACGCCGAGGCCATGAGCCAGACGCCGCCGACGGTGACCGACGAGCTGTCGGCCCGCCTGCTCGACGCGCTCGGCCCGCCCGGCCTGCTGGAGCTGACCGCCTATGTCGCGCTGGCGAACATGGCGACCCGCGCCAACGCGGCGCTCGGCGTCGAGGCCAACGGCCTGGCCGCGTCGTGCGGCCTGCCGCCGTTGGAGCAGCGGAGCCGATCTCTAGCGTCGGTGGCATGACCACCGACCCGTTCATCGTCCACGAGCGGCTGCTGTTCACCGTCGCCTACGAGATGCTCGGCTCGGCGGCCGACGCCGAGGACGTGGTGCAGGAGACGTGGCTGCGCTGGGCGGATGTCGACCGCGCCACCGTGCGCGACGCCCGCGCCTACCTGGTGCGGGTGGTGACCCGCCAGGCGCTCAACCGGCTGCGGACGCTGGCCCGCCGGCGCGAGGAGTACGTCGGCGAGTGGCTGCCCGAGCCGCTGCTCACCTCCCCCGACGTCGCCGAGGACGTCGAGCTGGCCGAGAGCGTCTCGATCGCGATGCTGACCGTGCTCGAGACGCTCGGCCCCGCCGAGCGAGCGGTCTTCGTGCTGCGCGAGGTCTTCGACGCTCCCTACGAGGAGATCGCCGAGGCGGTCGACAAGTCGCCGGCGGCCGTCCGCCAGATCGCCCACCGGGCGCGTGAGCACGTCGCGGCGCGCCGGCCGCGGATGGAGATCAGCCGCAGCGAGCAGGCACGCGCCGTCGAGCTGTTCATGGAGGTTCTGCGGACCGGTGACATCAGCGATCTGCTCGACGTGCTCGCGCCCGACATCGTGTTGCAGGCCGACGGCGGCGGGGTCGTTCCCGCGCTGCTCGAGCCGGTCGAGGGCGCCGAGCGGGTGGCGCGGCTCGCCGCGCGGCTGGCCGAGCATGCCCGCGGCGCCCGCCTCGAGACGATCTGGATCAACGGCTCGCCGGCCATCTGGATCGACCCCGGCGGCCCGATCAACGCGGTGGTGAGCCTGGCGGTGCAGGATGGCCGGATCACTCGGATCTTCGCGATCCGCAACCCGCACAAGCTGACCCGCATCGATGCCGAGACGGCGTTGACGCGTTAGCGCGGCGCCGAACTGAGCAGCCGCGGCGGGTTACCGCCGCGCGACCGGGGGTAGCGGCCCGCCATGCGCTACTGGACCCAGCTTCCCACCGAGCAGTTCCCGCCGAGCGCGCTGGTGCGCCACGCGCTGGCCGCCGAGCGGGCCGGCTTCGACGCGCTCAACGTCAGCGACCACTTCCAGCCCTGGTGGGAGCCGGGCGAGTCCGGCCAGGCGTGGGCGCTGCTCGGCGCGATCGGACAGGCGACCGCAAGCGTCGGGGTGGGCACCGGCGTCACCGCGCCCGTGTACCGCTACCACCCCGCCGTGGTCGCCCAGTTCGCCGCGACCCTGGAGGAGCTGTTCCCCGGCCGCGCCTACCTCGGAGTCGGCTCCGGCGAGTCGCTCAACGAGTCGCCGTGCGGGATGGACTGGCCGTCGACCGGCGAGCAGGTCGCGCGGCTGGACGAGGCGCTGGAGATCATCGGCCGGTTGCTCGACGGCGAGCGGTTCGACCACGACGGCCGCTTCTACCGCACCAAGGCCGCCTACCTCCACACCCGCGGCGAGCGCCGCCCGCCGATCTACGTCTCGGCGTTCGGGCCCGACGCGGCCGGCGTCGCCGCGCGGCGCGGCGACGGGCTCTGGACGCTCGCCGACCCGGAGCTGGCGCCGGGCGTGATCGACGCCTACCGCGCCGCCTGCGACGACGCCGGCCGTGAGCCCGGCGAGATCGTGCTGCAGCTCGGCATGTCCTGGGCCGAGGACGACGCGGCCGCGTTGGAGGGCGCCCGCGTCTGGAAGGGCGCCCAGCCGCCCGAGTTCTTCACCGACGACTGGCACGACCCCAAGGCGATGTACGAGCACGGCGAGCGCGAGATCTCCGACGAGGAGTTCCGTGCGGCCTACATCCTCAGCTCGGACCCGGAGGTCCACGCCGACCGCATCCGCGAGATCGAGCAGATGGGTGCGACGGTCGTCTGCATCCAGAACGCGTCGGGCGCCGATCCCGAGCGCGCGCTGGCCGTCTACGGCGACCGCGTCCTGCCGGCGCTGCGCGGCGCCGCGCGCGGCTGATTGGTGATGGCTCCTGAATCTCACGGCCTGCTCCCGATGCCCGTCAGGAGCTCCCTGACGCGCAGCGGGCCACCGGTCGCGCGGGCGAGCGGAGGCGTCGCGAAGTCGGCGTTGTCGCGGATGCCGTCGAGCAGCTCGACCAGGGCCTCGTCGGAGCCGCGCTTTGGCTCCCAGCCAAGCTCGGTGCGCGCACGGGTGGTGTCCATGAGGGGCACCGCACGGGCCATGTCGAGCCAGCCCGGCTCGGTCGGTTGGAGGCGCAGCCGCCAGGAGAGGCTCGCGAGCGCACGCAACGCGCCAGCGTGGAAGGGGACCGGCTTGGCGTCGAGCGCGGCGGCGAGCTGCGGCGCACCGATGACCGGCTCGGCGGCGATGTTGAAGGCCCCCTCGGCGTCGCCGACGGTAGCCAGGCGGTAGGCCTCGCCGACATCCGCGGAGTGCACTGCCTGGAACAGGAGCCGGTCGACGGCGGGGACGAAGGGGATCAACGAGCGGTGGACGAGCGCGCTCGGCAGCAGCGGCCCGGCGAACAGGCGCCTGATCGCCGAAGCCGCCTCGCGCTTGAAGATCAGCGCCGGGCGCAGGCGCACGACGCGCATCTCGGGAGCCTCCAGCTCGAAGCGGTCGAGGCGCCGCTCGACGGCGGCCTTCTGGGTCGCGTAGTACGCGGTCGGGATGCCCTCGGTCGGCCAGTCCTCGTCGACCCGTCGATCCTTGGGGCCGGGTGAGTAGGCGCCGACCGACGACGCGTAGACGAGCGAGCCGACGCCGGCGCGACGCGCTGTGTCGAAGACCCTCGCGCTGCCTTCGACGTTGACCGCCTCGAGCCTCGCGAGGTCGCGACCGGGCTGGATCAGCCAGGCGAGGTGAATCACGCAGTCCGCGCCGCCGAAGACCGTCTCGAGGTCGTCGCGGGCGACATCGGCGGCCGTCCATGTCGTCTTCGCCAGGGCCAGGTCGGGGATCCGCCGGGCGACGCCGACGATCGACTTCACCCTCTCGTCGCCGGCCAGCGCCGCGAGGACGCTCGTGCCGACGTTTCCGGTGGCGCCGGTGACGACGACTCGCATCTGGCTCACGCTCCGCTTCGTACCGTCATCCGGGGTGAGACTGGGACTGGGGCTCGGCCATCGGGTTCGGTCTCCTTCGCGTGGACGCCGACTCCCTACCCGCCAGCGGCCATCCCATTCCTACGCGCTCAGGTCCCTCACGACCACGGTCCCGCCTTCGACGCGGGTGATGCGGTCGATCGGAACCTCGGTGACCCGCCCGCGCCCGATCCCCAGCCGGCGCGCGAGGCCGCCGCGGCCGACGAGCAGGGCACGCAGCTGCGGCGGGCGATCGGGGCGCTCGAGCCGGGCGGCGACGTCGAAGACGTGACCGAGCCGCTGTCCGCTCTCGGTGACGACGCGCTTGCGCTGGAGATCGCTGAGGCGGTCTCGGCTCATCGCCGTTCCCCTCGGCGCGCCAGCAGGAGCTTCGCGACGACCGGGCCGAGGTCGTCGTCGCCGCGGCCGAGGCCCAGCTCGGCGGCCGGCCGCTTCAGCTCGATCCTCGCTTCGATCGCCGCGACCTCCTCCCAGGGAACACGGACGACGTTGCCGCCGAGGGTCTCCGGCCCGACGACGCGGCGGCCCAGCCGTGCGAGCCAGCGGCCCGGCAGCCGGCGCGGATATGCGCCGGCGCCGACCAGCAGCGCGACGGCGTGGAGCGGATCGCCGGCCCATGACGTTGGCGATCGGGCCGTTGGCGTGGTCGCCCATGAACTCGCGGTCGCGGGCGATCAGCAGGACCGGCAGGTAGGTCAGCGGCAGCGCGACGACCGAGAAGATCACCGCGTACTCGGTGATCTCGATCGGGTCGATGCCGGTCAGCACGACCGCCACCGCCAGCGCGATGAAGGTCAGCCAGGCGATCGTGAAACGTGGCGCCTGGCGCACCCCGCGGTACCTACCCCACTCCCAGCCGAGGAACTGGGAGAGGTTGTAGGCGCCGGAGAAGCAGGCGTCGATCGCGGCGCCCCCGACCGCGAACAGGATCCCGCCGAGGGCGAGCAGCAGACCGGTCTGGCCGAACGACAGCTCCGCCTGGAGGGCGACGGTGCCCAGCGAGTTGGGGTCGATGCCGGCCGGCGCGAGCAGCTGTGCCGCGGTCATCATCAGCCCGAAGGCGAGCAGGGCACCGATCCCGTAGCCGAAGGCCACGTTGAGCCGGTTGACCTTGATGTCCTTGGGCGTCCAGCGCTCCTCGACGCCGCCGGACGAGTAGAAGTAGACCTCGTAGGGCATCAGCGCGGCGGCGACGAGGCCGACGACGAAGTAGGCGTAGAGCAGTGAGCTCGGCGCCTGGGGAACGAAGCCGCTCGCCACCGCGCCCCAGTCGGGCCCCTGGTGGATCGCGGCCGCCACGAACACGAACAGCAGCAGTCCGCCGTAGCCGAAGACCCGCTCGATCGCGCCGAACGGCAGCGCGCGGATCACCAGCACCAGCCCCCCGGCGGCGACGAGCACGAAGAGGCTGAACGGGCCGTCGAAGAGGTAGGTCAGCACGAACGCGACGCCGCCCAGCTCGGCGGCGAGCGTCAGCAGGTTGATCGCCTGGCTGGCGATCAACGCCACCAGCCCGGCGCCGAAGCCGAGCCGCTCGCGGATCACGTCGAAGACGGGCCGCCCGGTGACCGCCGCCACCCGCCCGCACATCTCGGCGTAGACCATGATCCCGATCACGCCGACCGCGACCGCCCAGAGCAGGTCGTAGCCGAACAGCGCGCCGGCCTGCGTGTTGAAGACGAGGTCGCCGATGTCGACGAACCCGCCGATCGCGGCGACGATCCCGAGCGCGATCTGGAGGAAGATCCTCACAGCCGCTCCGCCAGCTTCGCCAGCAGGTCCGCGTGCCGCTCGAGCGCCCGCCGGACCTCGGCGCCCCGTCGCTCGTCGCCCGGGAACACCTGCAGGGTGCCGAACGCCTCGGCGAGCGCCTCGGCCTGCGCCACGGCCTCGTCGCGGGCCTCGGCGACCCCGTCGGAGGGCGTGGCGTCAGCCATCTTCTCGGCCTCGTGGTCGGCGTCCTCGGCCAGCTCGCGGGCGCGGACGCGCACGAAGGTGGCCTTCGTCCGGTCCCGCGCCACCTCTCCGGCGAGCAGCTCGCCCTCGGCCGCCATCGACTCGAGCGCGGCGACGCGCCGCTCGAGCTCGCCCCGCGACATCTCCGAGCATCCGCCGAGCGCCAGCGAAGCGGCGACCAGGACCGTCGCCGCCGCCCAGCTCGTGTGGCCCCTGCCGGGCTTCATCTCGAGGGACTACCCCGTGACGGCGCTTGCATCTCGGCGCGAAGCTCGCCGCGGACGACCACGAGCTCCTCGGTCTGCGCGTCGGCGTCGATCAGGCCGCGGCGCGCGAGCTCGTCGCGGCGGTCACGCAGCAGCGGTCCGAGCGGGCCGCGTCGGCGGGCGACGACGGCGGCGTCCATCCCCTGCGCGGCCAGCAGCTCGACCGTCCGGCCGGGGCCGCAGACCTCCGAGTGGACCAGCAGCAGCGCGCCGCCTGGACGGAGGCGGGCCGGCGCCGCCGCGCAGATCCGGTCGAGCAGCGCCCGTCCGTCGCGGCCGGCGTCCCAGGCCCGCGACGGGCCGCGGGTGGGGAGCGCGTCCGCGGCGGCGGGCACGTACGGCGGGTTGCTGACGATCACGTCGAAGGTCCGGCCGCCGAGCGCCGCGACCAGGTCGCCGCGGACCGCATCGACCGACACGCCGTTGAGCAGGGCGTTGAGCCGCGCGGTGGCGACCGCGCGGTGGGAGACGTCGACCGCGGCCACCGAGCCGGCGCCCGCGAGCGCGGCGGTCACCGCGAGCACGCCGCTGCCGGTGCAGAGGTCGGCGACCGCGCAGCCGGGCTCGACCTCGTCGCGTAGATGCGCGGCGAGCAGCCAGCTGTCGCTGCGCGGACGAAAGACGCCTGGGAGGATCGCGAGCCGCATCGCGCGGGTGGGATTGCCCGCCGGCCGTGCGACCAAACGCGTCGGTGCTTTCGGGAACCTGCCCACCGCGGGCGATTCGGAGCCCGCGACGGGGGTAACAAAGGCGGCATGAGAGAGCTGCCGGCGGCGCGTGGGCCGATCACCGAATCGCTGTTGGAGACACTCGCCGCGCCGTCGCACGGCGCCGACTGGTCCGGTCTGGCCCCGCCGCGGCCGTCGGGCACCGCGCTCGCCGACGAGGATCTCCAGCTGGCTCTCTACTGCTGCTATGAGCTGCACTACGGGGGCCTGCCGGGCGTCGACGAGCGGTGGGAGTGGAACCCGTCGCTGCTGGCGTTGCGCGCGAAGCTGGAGGAGGTCTTCGAGCGGGCGCTGCGCGACGCGGTCGGCGACCCCGGCGAGTCGGTCGCCGCCGCCGAGATGGACCTCGCGCTGCGGGCGATCGCCGACGCCGACGACGGCCCGTCGCTGTCGCGCTTCGTCGAGCGTCACGCGACGGTGGAGCAGGTCGAGGAGTTCGCGATCCACCGCTCCGCCTACCAGCTCAAGGAGGCCGACCCCCACTCCTGGGCGCTGCCGCGCCTGAGCGGTCCGCCGAAGGCGGCGCTGGTGGAGATCCAGGCCGACGAGTACGGCGGCGGCCGGGCGGACCGGATCCACGCGACGATGTTCGCGCGCTCGATGGAGGCGCTCGGCCTCGACTCCGAGCCGGGCGCATACCTCGACGCGATTCCCGGCGTCACCCTCGCGACGGTCAACCTGATGTCGCTGCTGGGCCTGCACCGCCGCTGGCGCGGCGCGATCGTCGGCCACCTGGCGCTGTTCGAGATGACCTCCTCGATCCCCAACCGCCGCTACGCCAACGGCCTGCGCCGGCTCGGCTTCGGCGAGCAGGCGACCGCCTTCTTCAACGAGCACGTGGAGGCCGACGCCGTCCACGAGAACATCGCCGCCGTCGACCTCGCCGGCGGCCTCGCCCGCCAGGACCCCCGCCTCGCCCCCGACATCCTCTGGGGCGCCCGCGCGCTCGCCCTCCTCGACGCGCGCTGGGCCGCCGCGGTGCTCGACGCCTGGCGGGACGGCCGCGGCTCGCTGCTCACCGCCGCGCCGGAGGCGATCGCGTCCGGCGCGGCGGGAGCCTAGTCACGGCTGCAGCAGGATCTTGAACGCGCCGTCCTGCTTGCGCTGGAAGATCTCGTAGGCGCGCGGTGCGTCCTCGAGCGGTAGGCGGTGAGTCGCGAACTCCTCGACGCCGAGCGGATCGTCGTCGCCGCTGACCAGCGGCAGGATGTCGTCGATCCAGCGCTTGACGTTGGCCTGGCCCATGCGCAGGTTGATCTGCTTGTCGAACATCTGCAGCATCGGCATCGGGTCGATCGCGCCGCCGTAGACGCCGGAGAGCGAGACGGTGCCGCCGCGCCGGACGATCTCGATCGCGGCGTGCAGGGCCGACAGCCGGTCGATCCCCGCCTTCTCCATCAGCTTCTGCGCGACGACGTCGGGCAGGTAGCCGGCCAGCGTCTGGGCGAGCTTGCCGACCGGAGCGCCGTGGGCCTCCATGCCGACCGCGTCGATCACGCTGTCGGGGCCACGCCCGCCCGTCAGCTCGCGCAGCACCCCGGCGAGGTCGTCTTGGGCCTCGACGTCGACTGTCTCGACGCCGTGCGCGCGGGCGCGCTCGAGGCGCTCGGGGACGAGGTCGACGCCGATCACCTGCTCGACGCCGCGCTGCTGGGCGACGCGGCAGGACATCTCGCCGATCGGGCCGAGGCCGAGGACGGCGAGGCTGCCGCCCTCCGGCACGTCGGCGTACTCGACCGCCTGCCATGCGGTCGGCAGGACGTCGGAGAGGTAGACGAAGCGGTCGTCCGGCGGTCCGTCCGGCACCTTGATCGGCCCGTACTGGGCTTGGGGGACGCGCAGCAGCTCGGCCTGGCCGCCGGGCACCTGGCCGTACAGCTTGGTGTAGCCGAACAGGGCGGCGCCGGTGCCGTGCTCATGGACCTGGGTGGTCTCGCACTGCGACTGGAGGCCGTGGTCGCACATGAAGCAGTGCCCGCAGGCGATGTTGAACGGGATCACCACCCGGTCGCCGGGAGCGATGTCGGTGACCTCCGACCCGACCGCCTCGACGACGCCCATCGGCTCGTGTCCGAGCACGTCGCCGGGATCGATGAAGGCGCCCATCACCTCGTACAGGTGGAGGTCCGAGCCGCAGATGCCCGTCGAGGTGACGCGCACGATCGCGTCGGTCGGCTGCTCGATCGTCGGATCGGGAACGGTGTCGACCTGCACCTCGCGCTTGCCCTGCCAGGTGACTGCCCTCATGTCGATCTCCTCTGGAGTGGAGTTGCCGCCAGCGGCCTACCCTCGACGCCGTGCCCGAAACCGCGCGCCGGCCCGGGGCTGCGGCGGCAGGCCTCGCCGGCCAACCTGTTTCACGCGCGGGAGTGGGGGTAGCTGGCCGCTATGGACACCCTGCCCCGAGGACGACCATGACCCCGTTCACGCTGGTGGCCATCGCGTTCGTGCTGGCGCTGCTGCTGTTCGGCTTCGCCTTCTGGACGCCGATCTACGCGCTGCCGCTCGCCGCGCTGTTCCTGATCGGCCTGGCGGCGTTCCAGTTCGCCCGGCGCAAGGCGCCCGACGCCGAGCTGAGGCGGTTTCGCGAGCAGGCCCAGCAGGGCGACGCCGTCGACCGGGCCGGCTTCACCGACCGCGACCGCGAGACGCTCTACGAGGGCAAGCGCCGCTGAGGCGACCGGGCGCCCGCCTGACGCGCGCCGCGCCCGGCCGGAGCGCGGCGCGCGTCAGGCGAGCAGGTCGTCGGGCAGCGGGACCTCGCGCGGGGGCCGCCCGTCTCCGCCCTCGTCCCAGGCGGTCCACGCGCGCGCGTCGCGGCTGTGGTGCTCGCCCGCCGCGCCGACGGCCAGGAACTCGACCGGCGCCGGACCGCGGTTGACCGGCTGGCGACGGACGCCCGGCGCGACGCGCAGCGCCTGGCGCGGGCCGAGCACGTGCTCGGCCTCCTCGATCACGACGGTCAGCTCCCCGGCGAGCACGAGGTAGATCTCCTCCTGGCGGTCGTGGGTGTGGATGCGCCACCGCTGGCCGGGACGAAAGACCATCAGGCTCACCCCGCACGACTCGAGGCCGAGCTCGGCGCTCAACGACCGCCAACCCACCTCCGGCGCGGCGGCGAACTCGGCGAAGCCAACGTCAGAGTCGGGCATGAGCCGAACCCTATCGGCGGGCGGCGAGCGCGACGAGAGCCCCGGCGTGGCCGCCGCGCAACCGGGAACGTCCGCCCAGGTTGATCGGGTAGGCGTCACAGCGATGCCAGGGCGATCCGAACTCCCGAGCGGCGATCAGCGGGCCGAGCGCGCGCCACGCGCCGTGGCCGCCTATGCGACGACCTCCGTGCCGACGGCGCGGCCGGACCAGACGATCGAAGGGCTCCGCCGCGCGCTCCAGGGCCGCGACTTCGACGCCGCCCACGACGTCGTGGTGCTGGACGACGGCGTAGCGGTGGGCCTGCTGGCGGTGGAGGCGCTGCTGGAGAGCGAGCCGAGCTCGACGGTCGCGGAGGCGATGGGGCCGGCGGCGCCGACCGTCGCGGCGGACACCGACCAGGAGGTCGCCGCGCGGGCGATGGCGGCCAGCGGCGGGCGGAGCCTCGTCGTGGCCGATGCCGACGGGCGGTTCGGTGGCCTGATCCCCGCCGAGCGGATGCTCGCGGTGCTGCTCGCCGAGCACGACAGCGACATGGCGCGCCTCGGCGGCTATCTGGCGGGCGCGACCCGTGCGCGCGGCGCCGCCGAGGAGCCGGTGAGCCGGCGGCTCTGGCACCGGCTGCCGTGGCTGCTGGTCGGGGTGCTCGGGGCGATGGGCTCGGCGCTGGTGCTGGGCGCCTTCGAAGCCCAGCTGGAGGCCAACGTGATCGTCGCGTTCTTCGTGCCGGCGATCGTCTACATGGCCGACGCCGTCGGCACACAGACCGAGACCGTCCTGATCCGCGCGCTCGCCGCCGGGGTGACCACCCGCGCGGTGATCGCGCGCGAGCTCGTCACCGGGATCGTCATGGGCGTGGTGATCGGCACGGTCTTCGCGGGCTTCGTCGCACTCGGCTGGGGAGACCTCGATGTCGCACTCGCGGTCGGCCTCGCCCTGGTCGCGAGCTGCTCGATCGCGACGCTGGTCGCGATGGTCCTGCCGTCGATCTTCCAGAGGCTCGGCCGCGACCCGGCGTTCGGCTCCGGCCCGCTCGCGACGGTGATCCAGGACCTGCTCTCGATCGCCGTCTACTTCGCGATCGTCCTCGCGCTCGTCTAGCCACCCCGGCGCCGCTCGGCCAAACCTTGCGGAGGCCGCGCCGAAATCCAGGTATGCCGCCGGGCCGCGGACGGGCCGGGCCGAAGTACCGTCCGCCGCTATGAGAATTTCGATCCGCGAGCACCGCCCTCGCCCGCTCGCCCTGCTCGCCCTCCTCGCCACCGGCGCCCTGCTGGCGCTCGCCGGCTGCGGCGGCAGCGACGACGAGTCCGCCGACGGCGCGGGCGCCACCAGCACCGACGACGGCGGCGCCGAGGTCATCGCCACCTCCGAGCTCTCCAAGACGGAATGGCTCGCCGAGGCCGACGCGATCTGCGCCGCGGCCAACGAGCAGCTCGGCCAGGTCGCCCAGGAGAAGCACGGCGACCAGAAGCCCGAGGGTGCCGAGTTCGAGGCGTTCGTCGTCGAGGAGTTCGCACCCAACTTCCGCTCGCAGGCCGAGCAGATCCGCGAGCTGGGCGCCCCTGCCGGCGACGAGGAGCAGATCGACGCGATCCTCACCAAGCTGGAGCGAGGCGCCGACCAGATCGAGGACGACCCCGCGCTCGCGGACGACGCCTCCGCCGACCTCCTGATCGCCGAGGCCGGCACAGAGATGCAGGCCTACGGCGCGACCGTCTGCGGCGCCTGAGCCCCGCCCCGCAGGGCGCGCCCGCGGCCGATGAGTAATCGTGCAGTCTAGAACCGACGAATTACTCATCGGCCACTGAGCAGGACAGCTAGCGGACGACCCTGACGGCCCTGCGAACGGTCGCCGAGCGGTTGCCGGCGGCGTCGACCGCGGTGATCGCGACGCGGTAGCGCCCGGGCGCGAGCGCCCGGCGGCCGAAGCGGCCGCTGACGCGCAGCGCCCGGCGCCCGCGCTTGACGTTGGCCTTGCGGACCGTCCCCACGTTGCGCCAGCGCTTGGCGCTGCGTCGCTGAACCACCACCACGACGGTCCCGCGCTCGCTGAGCGAGAAGCGCAGCGTCGTCCCGCGGGCCCGGCCCCCGCCGACCCGGAAGCGCTTGCGCGTGACCGCGACCCGCGACAGCCGCGGCGCCGTGGAGTCGGCCGCGCCGCCCGCGCCCGAAGGTGCCGCGGAGCCCCTCTGATCGCCCGGCGGCGGAGCCTGGCCCGGTCCCCCTGGCCCGCCCGGACCGCCGGGACCCCCCGGCCCGCCCGGCCCGGCGACCCCGAGCGTGTCGTGGACGAAGATGTCGCGCTGATCGGCGACGTCGCCGGCGACCAGCGTGTCGGCCTCGGACTCGAAGGCGACGTAGCGGCCGTCGCCGGAGATCCGCGGCAGGTAGCTCGGCCCGTCGCCCGCCACGCCCTCGGTCGAACGGGAGACGTAGGTGGTGGCGCCGGTCGCCCGGTCGTGGACGAAGACGTCGGCGACGTCGGTGCCGTGCACGTCGACGCCGTCGAAGTCCAGGTCGGAGAGGTTGGTGAAGGTCGTGTCGAAGGCGACGTAGCGGCCGTCGCCGGAGATCGACGGGTTGAACGAGCCGAACGGCGGGCCGGCGCCGGGCGTGCCGTCGCTCGCCCGCGACACGTGGGTGGTCTCGGCGGTGTCGAGGTCGTGGACGAAGATGTCGCTGAGGAAGAGGGCGTCGTCGGGAGCGAGCGTGTCGGCGCTCGAGGCGAACGCGACGTAGCGGCCGTCCGCGGAGATCGACGGGTTGGTGGACGCCCCGCCGCTGTCGCCGGAGCCGGGGGTGCCATCGGTGGCCTTCGAGACGTAGACCGTCGTGTCGGCCTCGAGGTCGCGGGCGAACACGTCGACTGTGTCGTCGTGGTCGGGTGAGCCGGCGACGAGGTTGTCGGCCGCCGACTGGAAGGCCACCACGGTGCCGTCGGCGGAGATCGCCGGGTTGACCGACTCGTCGTCGCCCGCCGTGCCGTCGGTCGCCCGCGACACGAGCGTGGTCTCGTCGGTGTCGGTGTCGTGGACGAAGGTGTTGGGCACCGCGTTCTCGTCGATCGCCGAGAAGTTGTCCGCGTAGGAGTAGAAGGCGATCCGCGTCCCGTCGGCGGAGATCGACGGGTGGTGGGAGCCGTCCAGGCCGGCAGCGCCGTTGGTCGCCTTCGACACCAGCGAGGTGGCGCCGGTGTCGCGGTCGTGGACGAAGATGTCCGCCTTGTTGAGCGCGCCGCCGCCGAAGTTGCTCGCCCACGACTCGAAGGCGACGTAGCGGCCGTCGGCCGAGATCGATGGCATCGCCGAGACCTCGTCGCCGATCGTTCCGCTGGTGGCCTTCGAGACGAGCGTCGTGGTCTGCGCCACGGTGTCGCGCACGAAGACGTCGCGCACCCCGTTGGTGTCGCCGTCGACGAGGTTGTCGGCCGAGGAGGCGAAAGCGACGTAGCGGCCGTCGGCGGAGATCGACGACCAGGTCGAGGTGCCGTCGCCGGCGACCCCCGCTCCCGAGACCGACACCAGCGCGGTGCTGTGGACTGTGGTCTGCGCGTCGGCGGCGGCCGGCGCGGCGAGCAGGACACCGACCAGGACCGCGACTCCTCGAGCGAACATCGGCCCAGCCTGACAGCCGAAAACGCCGATATCCCCGCCTCACACCACAGACTTTTCGGCCCCCTCCACGAGGTTTACGGAGACGCCGCGGGCCCCTCCCGCGTCAGCAGCCGCGCCAGCTCGGTCCGCGAGCGGACGCCGAGCGCGCGGTAGATCTGGCTGAGGTGGCGCTCGATCGTCTTCGGGCTGAGGAAGAGGGCGGCCGCGACCTCGCGGTTGGTCATGCCGTGCGAGACCATCAGCGCGACCTTGCGCTCGTGCGGCGAGAGGACGTCGTCGGGCCGTGGCGCCGCGGCGCCGGCGGCGGGGACGCCGCCGGCCGCCTCCAGCTCGTGCAGCGTCCGCGCCGCCCACGGCGCCGCCCCGAGGCGGGCGAACTCGGCGTGGGCGCGGGCGAGCGGCTCGCGGGCGCGCATCCGCTGGCGCCGGCGGCGCAGCCGCTCCCCCCAGGCCAGCTCGGTACGGGCACGCTCGAACGGCATCCCGTCACGTTGATGCCAGGTGAGCGCCGCGGCGGCGTGGCGGTCCTGGGCGTCCGCGTCGGCGGCGAGCAGCAGCGAGCACCGTTCGGTCGCGGCGTGGCTCCAGGCGCCGCCGGTGGCCGCGGCCCGCTCGGCGAGCCGGTCGCGCGCCGCGCGAGCGTCGTCGCGCCGGCCGACGCGCACGAGCACCTCGACGTGGTCGGCGGCGTCGAGCGCCATCCGCGGCTCGAGCCAGCGCATCTCGACCTGCCGACGGGCCGCCTCGTCGAGCGCCTCGACCGCCTGCTCGGGCCGGTCGGCGGCCAGCTCGAGCTGGCCGATCGCGGCGAGGTTGTAGATCACGCCGGTCGTGGCGCCGGCGCCCTCGGCGCGGGCGATCCCGGCGCCCGCGTGCTCCCGCGCCTGGTCGCCGAGGCCACTGCCGCCCTCCACCCGCGCGAGCGTCGCGAGGCAGAAAGCCTCGATCGTGCGGTGGCCGACGTCGTCGGCGAGCCGCGCGGCCTCTTCCGCCTCGGCGAGCGCCCGCGTCCACTCCCCGAGACGGTCGGCGCGCAGCGCGCTGACCGTCAGCGGGTAGGCCAGCGAGCCGAGCGCGCCGGCCTCGCGGTGACGGCCGACGAGCCCCGCGAGCAGGCGCCCGGCGCGGTCGTGGTCGCCGATCCAGAGCGAGGCGTGGGCGACCAGCCCGACCGGCTCGGACAGCTCGACCAGCGGCAGGTCGTCCACCCGGCGCTCGATCGCGTCGAGTTCCGGGGCGACGGTCTGCGCCGCTCCGTCGACCACGGCCGCGACCGCGGTCATGATCCGAGCGACGGTGAGCCCCGGCTCGGCCGCGCCGGCCAGCTCGGTCTCGGTGCGGGCGCGGTCGACGACGGCGAGCAGGCCGGGGGTGTCGCCCGCCATCGCATAGGAGACCGACGACTCGAGCAGCAGCGCCGCCGCCGGGACGTGGGCGCCGGCAGCTGCGGCGCTGTCGGCCGCCGCCTCGAGCAGTCGCCGCGAAGCGGGCAGGTCGCCGCGGCGCCGGGCGAGGTTGCCGCGCAGGCGCGCGACGGCCGGCAGCAGGCGGGGCGCCACCAGCGGCTCGGCGGCGTCGAGCAGCTCCAGCGCCCGGTCGGACTGGCCGGCGACCGCCGAGTCCTGGGCCGCGGCCAGCGACCGGCGTCCGCGGGTGAGGTCGTCGACCGACAGCTCGGCGGCGCGCAGGAACGCCCGCGCCGCCTCGGCGTGCCCGCCGCGGGCGCGGGCGTCGCGGGCGGCGTCCTCGAGCCGTGCCGCGACGTCGGCATCGGCCTCGACGGCGGCGTGGGCGAGGTGCCAGGCGCGGCGGCGGTCGTCGGTGGCGACCGCCGCCAGCGCGGCGTGGACCGCACGCCGATCGGCGCTCGGCGCCGAGTGGTAGGCGGCCGCGCGCAGCAGCGGATGGCGGAAGGCGATTCGCCCGGCGACGGCGACGAGGCCCGCGCGCTCGGCGGGGGCGAGCGCGTCGGCGGCGACGCCAAGCTCGCGCGCGGCGGCCGTGAAGACCTCGATGCGCCCGCGGCTCATCGCGGCGGCGAGCGTCAGCGCGCAGCGGGTCGGCGCGGGCAGGGCGGCGACCTGGCCCGCGTAGACGGTCTCGATCGCCGCGGGGGTCGGGAGCGGATCGCCGAGCGGCGCGCGGCCCGCCCGCTGGCCCGCGTCGAGCGCGGCCGGCAGCTCGATCAGCGCGAGCGGGTTGCCGGCGGTCGCGCCGACGAGCGCGTCGGCGACGGTCCCGGCGAGCCCAGGCCACCGCTCAGCGAGCAGGCGGTGGGCGCTGTCGGCGTCGATGCCGGCGAGCGTCAGCGTCTCCAGCCCGGTGGCGTCGAAGGTCGGCGGGCCCTCGTCGCGGGCGGCGAGCACCAGCCCGGCGCCCTCGACGGCGAGCCGGCGAGCGACGAACAGCAGCGCGTCGCGCGACGCGGCGTCGATCCAGTGGAGGTCGTCGACGGCGGCGACCAGCGGCCCCTCCTCAGCCGCGTGGGCGAGCAGTCCGAGCAGCGCGACCGGGACGGCGAAGCGGTCGTGCGGCGTCGGCGGCTCGAGCGCCAGCGCCGACTCGAGCGACCGCCGCTGGGGCGCGGGCAGGCGGTCGCGCAGGTCGAGCAGCGGCGTCGCCAGCTCGTGCAGCCCGGCGAACGGGATCTCGCTCTCGGACTGGTAGCCGCGTGCGCGCAGCACCCGCAGGCCGGGCGCCGCGGCGAGCGCCACGTCGATCAGGGCGCTCTTGCCGACCCCCGCGTCGCCGCGGACCAGCACGGCGCAGTGGCCGCCGCCGGCGATCCGGTCGAGCCGGTCGGCGAGCCAGCGGAGTTCGCGCGCGCGACCTTCGAGCATGGCGGTCGAGTCTCGCAGGGCGCAGGCCGGGCGGACGGGCAGAGCGAGGGATTCCCCCGATGCGCACGGGGAGCGCCGCTCCTACGGTCGCCGGCATGTTCCACAGACTCCTCCTCCCCGTCGCGTTGTCCGCCCTGACCGCCCTCGCCGCCGCGTTCTGCGCGACCGCCGCCACGGCGTCCCCCACCCCCGCGCCGGCGTCCGCCGCGCCAGCCCCCGGCCTCGTCCTGCCCGCCGCGGCGAAGGCGTCCGCGCGCGGCGTGGTCGCGGTCCGCCTGCGCAACGCCGGCCGCCGCGGCCTGGTCGTGACGGTGCGCCTGCGCGGCGGCGGAACGGGCGCCGTCCGCAGGGTCCGCGTGCCCGCCCGCGGCGCGGCGACGGTGCGGATTCGGCTCGGCGCGAAGCTGCGCGCGCGGCTGGCCGGTGGCGACCGCGTCCGCCTCCGCCTGAGCGCACGCGTGCGGCCGGTCGGCGGCGGCAAGGCCCGGGGCGTGTCGCGCGCGATCACAGTGAAGCGCGACGGCGCGCCGCCGCGGTCGCCCGACGGCCCGCCCGCGCCCGGACGGCCCGGCGGCGGCCCGCAGCCGCCCGCCGCGCCCCCGTTCGACGGCGAATACTCCGAGTCCAACGGCTGGACGATGGCCGTGCGCGAAGGGGTCGTCGTCAGCTTCAGCGGCACCATCTCGACCTACTGCACGGTGACCGGGCGCCAGAAGACGGTCGCCTTCTCGATGGCCGCCGCCGACCCACCCCCCACGGTCGCCGCCGACGGCAGCTTCGCCTGGGAGGCGACCTCCGACTACGGCTTCGTGAAGCTCGCCTACGACGGCCGGATCGCCGGCGGGCAGGCCACCGGCAACCTCGTCGTCGAGGACCGCTCGCTGATCTTCGGCACCGGCCGGATCGAGTTCGACTACTGCTTCGCCGGCCGCGACTACGTTCTCACCCGCGCCGCCGCGGCGGCCCACGTCGGCGCGCCGAAAGCCGGGGCGACCCGCCGTCCCGCGGCGGTCCGCTGGCGGATCGCGAAGGTCACGCTCGACGGCTGGTCCCAGCACCGCGACGCCTACGAGGACTACACCTTCGAGGCCGACGGCCGGGTCTTCTACCGCACGGCCGGCGCGTTGCGCTCGAAGCCGTTCCCGCTACGCCGCAGCCGGCTGGCGGTGCCCGCCACCGTCCAGGGCGTCGCCTGGGAGGCGCAGAGCGCCGCCAAGATCGTCGACGGCGAGGACAGCTGGGATTGCTCGTACAGCCTCCCGCGCCGGAAGGCCGGCCTCAGCGGTGCGTTCACCGTGGGCGCCAAGCGCGTCCGGGTCCAGTGGAGCCTCGCGCCGACCTACCTGCGCTGCCCGGCCGGGACGCCGCTGCCGACCTTCGAGGGGCTGCCGGCGGCCGCGATGACCAGCTCCTTCCCGACCAGGCTCCTGAAGGGCCGTATCGCCCGCATCCCCGTCGAGATCCAGCACCGCTGGGTCGACAGCGCCGGCGCCAACGAGGTCCACTGGGACGGCACGGTCGTCCTGCGCCGCGCGCGCTGATGCGTGTCAGTCGGGCGTCCGCTGACGCTGCAGGGCGGCCTGGCCGCGCGGATGGATCGAGTCTCGCAGGCCTAGTAGTAGGAGCTCGGTGATCTGGTCGGCGTCCCCCTCCCCATCAGCGACACGTTTGCTCTCGGCCACAGCGGGAAAGCGGTTGGCCATGCCCTCGAGCGGACGGCCTGCGGTGCCGCGCTGGCTCGCGGTAGCGACGGCCTACAGCTGGCGACTGCTGATCGTCGGCGCCGCCGTGGTCGCGGTGGCGGTCGTGGTCGCCCGCCTCTACCTGGTCTTCCTGCCGCTGTTCGCGGCGCTGCTGCTCGCGACGATCCTCGCCCCTGCGGTCGACGCCCTCGCCCGCCGGGGGCTTCACCGCGGCGTCGCGGCGGCCGCGGCGATAGCGCTGTCGCTCGCCCTGCTCGCCGGTCTGTTCGCGCTGATCGGCCCGCCGTTCGTGGCCGAGATCGACGACCTCGGCGACGAGGTCAACGACGGTATCGACGCCGCCGAGCGCTGGCTGGTCGGGGGTCCGCTCGATCTCTCCGAGCAGCAGTTGCGCAACGCCGTCGACAGCGTCGCCGAGCAGCTCCGCGGCAACGTGGGGGCACTCACCGCCGGGGCCCTGGCCGGCGCGATCGTCGTGCTCGAGATCGCCACCGGGGCGGTGCTCGCGATCGTCCTGCTGTTCTTCCTGCTCAAGGACGGAAGCCGGATCTGGAGCTGGCTGCTCGATCTGTTCGGCGAGCGCCGTCGCGACGCCGACGCCGTCGGGCGGCGCGCCTGGCAGGCGCTCGGCGGCTACGTCCGTGGCGCGACGGTCGTCGCGGCGTTCGACGCCGTCTTCATCGGTCTCGCGCTGCTGGCGATCGGGGTTCCACTGGTGCTTCCGCTCGCGGTCATAACCTTCTTCGCCGCCTATGTGCCGATCGTCGGCGCGACGGTCAGTGGCCTGCTCGCCGTCGTGGTAGCGCTCGTGACGCTGGGCTTCGTCGACGCCCTGCTCGTGCTCGCGGCGATCATCGTCGTCCAGCAGGTCGAGAGCAACGTCCTCCAGCCGATCGTGATGGGCCGGGCGGTCCGGCTGCATCCGATCGCGACCCTGCTCGGGGTGACCGCCGGCGCGCTGCTCTACGGCGTGGTCGGCGCGTTCGTCGCTGTGCCGCTGATGGCCGTGGCCGGAAGCACGCTGGCCTATGCCCGCGAGCGTCACGGCGGCGCGAGCGGCGGCTGATCGCGACCCGTCGGCGCCCGGCGGAGGCCGTGCCGCGAAGGTCGGCCCTCAAGCCTCAAGTAAGGCCGCCCAACGCCCGATGGGCGCTCCATGCGCATCACACTCGTAGCGATCGGCCTGCTCGCCGCACTCCTCGCGGCGTCGCCCGCCGCCGCCGCGAAGCAGCGGCCGTTCGTCGCAGAGCACCTGAAGCGCCCCGTCGTCGCGGTGCTCGCACAGGTCGGCGACAAGTCGCTGCGCCAGCGCCAACGCCACGCCCACGTCCGCGTCTTCGCGGTCCGCGGCAAGCGGGGCCACCGCCGCGCCCAGCTCGTCGGACGCGGACGCACCGGCTCGCGCGGTGTCGCGCTCGTCGCGCTGAAGACCCGCCGCCAGCCGCGCGTGCTCCGCGTCGTCGTCACCGGCGGCAGGGTGAAGGGCAAGCGCTTCCGGCGGACGTCGCGCGCCACCGCCCGCAAGCTCGGCTGGCGTCCGATCGTCGCGACGCCGAAGCGCCGCGCGGCCAAGAAGCGGGGCCGCCGGGCCGTCTCCGCCGCGGCGGTCGGGAGCTGCTGGAGCGCCGCCGCCCAGACGACCGCGGGCTTCGCCGCCTGGCTCGGCTTCACGGGCTCGATCCCGAACGTGCCGACGCTGCCCGCCCAGTGCACGCCGTCCTCCCCCGCGAACGCCAGCGCGGTCGCGCGCGCCGCGAAGCTGGGCCCCAACGACATCTTCGGCGACGTGATCGGCGTCGCGAGCTTCGCGTACTCGCTCTTCAGCGGCCAGTCCAGCAGCGCGACCCTCGCCAAGATCGAGAGCGACCTCAACCAGATCCAGGCGCAGCTCACCACGATCGAGGCGATGCTCGGCGGCCTCCAGGCGCAGGTGTCGGCGGTCAACACCAACGTCACCAACGGCGACATCACCAGCCTCGCCGGCGACGCCCTCCCGACGGTCAACCGCATCAAGGACGCCGGCCGAGCCGTCAACGCGCTCGTCGGCGCCGCGTTCCAGATCGTCTGCGATCCCACCGACGGCTGCACCTCGCTGAAGGGGAAGAAGTCCTTCGGCAACACGATTGCGACGATCTGCGACACCGCGACGCCGGCCTGCAACCGCTTCTACACCTACCTGTACTTCACGACGCGGGCGCTGGCCAAGGCCGATCCGCTGGTGGCGGTCCAGGACCTCTCGGGGTGGGCGCTCGGCTCGGCGGCGAGCAGCGGGCCCGACAGTCCCGGCATCGTCCAGTACTCGCTGCAGGAGCAGGTGGGCGACGGCCAGTTCTTCCAGACCGGCGACGCGCAGGCCGCGCGCCTGCAGTGGGCCTACTACACGCTCTACTCGATCTGGGCCCAGACGACCTACTCGATGGCGCTGAGCATGGGGGTCGGACAGCCGCTGCCCAACTCGAAGTCCGCTCACCCGCCGCTGCTCACCCCGCGGACGGTCGTGCAACTGGTCGGACAGCTCGACAAGCCGATCGACGAGCTGTTCGGCGCGTTCCCGAACATGCCGGACTCCGCGGTGATCGACACCAACACCGGCAACTCCGACGGCGACCCGCCCTACCTCTTCCCCCAGCAGGTCGGCGGCCTGGCGTCCAGCGGCCTCTTCACCGCGAACCCCGCCTACACGATCGACCCGAGCAGCGTCGCGGCGGGCGCGATTCAGGCGACCAACTCCGCGGACGGGTTCATCAGCACGCTGCAGACCACCGCCGCGCCCCCCGCCGTCATCACCCCGGCGGCCGCCGACGGCGACACCTGGCAGCTGCTGCCCGCGACGGGGACCACCACCCCGCCCGCGCCGGCGGTCACGGTCGGCTACTTCGACGACTTCTCCCTGGCCGGCTCCACCCCGACGACCTCGCTGCCGCAGTGGGACTCCTCCAGCCAAGCGGTCGACGTCTCGGAGGGCGGCATCGACGGACCGCTGGTGGACCTCTACAGCGGCGCCGCTCCGACCAACGGCCAGACCAACGGCCAGTGGATGACCGCCGAGTCCGGTATCGCGCCGGGAGTGCTGACACCGCAGAACACCGGCTATGACGGTTCGACCAGCAGCGGCGTGGTGCCCTACTACCAGCAGTCCGGCACCGACAGCTCCGATCCCGGACTCGGGTTCGCCTCCTGCTCGCCGGCGGCCACGACCTCTTGCCTGCTGCCGACCTGGCAGTCGACGGCGCTGAACCCCTACGCCGCGGTCACCTCCGGACAGAGCTACAACAGCGGCTCGACCGACATCAACACCGGGCTGTTCGACCTCAACAACGGCGTGGTGATCGCCAACCAGCAGGGCAACGGCTCCAACCTGCCCGCCAACCCCGGCGCCTGGCTCAACCAGTATCCGAACTGGTCGAGCGCCCAGACGCTCCGTGGCGTGGGCTTCTACGGCTTCCTCGACGCGCTCGACGGCACCGCCCAGGGCGCGCTCGACTCCTCCGCCTACAGCGACAAGGGGCGTCCTGTCCTCTTCTACCGCTCGCAGACGGCCAACGACTGCTTCTTCTGGACCGGCGCGACCGGCTCGAACCCCGCCGACGGCACCGGCTGCCTATCGGTGCGCCGCACCACCTCGGACGTGCTCGACTAGTGGCATCGCCGGGGGTGTGGTTCGCGCGCGCCGTCGCGGGGTAGCGGGAAGGTCACATGCCGCTTGCGCTCTACACCCTGGCCTTCACCCTCGCGCAGGGCGAGGGGTCAGGCCGCGGCGAGAACCCCTCCGAGCTCGGAGGGATTCTCGTGATCGTCGCAGCGATCGTGGCGGCTGGCTTGGTGATCGGGCTGGCCTGCTATCTCGTCGCCCGAGCCACCGCGCGGCGGCGCGGCGGCGTCAAGCAGGGGCCCGGCCGCGAGGGCGACGATCGCACCGAGACCAACGCGACCACGGGACAGAGCCGTGGCTAGCAAGGTGCTCGTGTTGGTGTCCGAGCCGGCCTCCGGCGAGGTCCTGAAAGCGGCCATCGGACGCGACCGCGCCGAGAGTGCCGAGGTGCTCGTGGTCGCACCCGCCCTCAACAGCCGGCTGCGCTTCTGGATGTCGGATCCCGACCCCGCCATCGAGCGGGCCGAGGCGGTGCAGGAGGAGACCGTCGAGCGGATGGACGAGGAGGGCGTCGACGCGGCCGGCGACACCGGCGAGTCCGATCCTCTGCTCGCGATCCAGGACGCCCTGCAGACCTTCCCCGCCGACGAGATCGTGATGTTCACCCACCCGAACGGAGAACGCAACTGGCTCGAGGAGGGCATCGTCGACGAGGCCAAGGAGCGCTTCGACGTGCCCGTCTCCCACCTGATCGTCGAGAGCTGAGGCGCGGCGAGGGTGTCGAAGCGCCCCGCCGGGGTAACTCAGACCTCACTCCCGACCGAAGGGATTGCGATGGCCAAGGTCAAGAACAAGAAGCTGTATGCGCGGATGCGCGCCCACGGCGTCCGCAAGCGGGTGGCGCGCGAGCTCAGCGACCTGCCGCGCCAGGTCGAGGGCGGCAAGCGGGCGCCCAAGGCGCTGCGCGAGGCGGTCGACCGGCTCGAGGCCACGACGTCGGAGCTGCGTGAGCACATCGGACACGGCGATCGCAGCGCCGCGGCGCGGAAGGCCGCGCGGACCCGCGACGCCAAGGCCCAGAAGCGCAGCGCGGCAGCTCGCAAGGGCGCGCGCCGGAGGAAGTGACACGCGCGCTGAGCGCTAGGGCATGCCGGCCGTACGCTCGCAACGTGATGCGCGGTCGCGGCCCGAACCGCCGTCGCAGCGGTCACGGCCCGCGCCGCCGTTGAGGCGGTCACGGCCGGCGCCGCCGTTCAAGCGGTCGCGGCCGGGGCCACCGGCCAGCCGGTCCCTGCCGCCGTCGCCTCCCAGGCGGTCGTTGCCCGCGCCGCCGTCGATCCGGTCGTTGCCGGCGTTGCCCCTGAGCCGGTCGTTGCCGCTGTTGCCCAGTAGGCGGTCCCGGCCGGGGCCGCCGCTGATCGTGTCGTTGCCGGCGCCGCCGCAGACGGTGTCGCCGCCGGCGCGGCCGTCGATCTTGTCGCGACCGCCGAGTCCGACGATCACGTCGGCGCCGCCGGTCCCTCGGAGCGTGTCGTTGCCCGCGGTGCCCACGATCGTGGCCGGCTTGCCGCCACACCGGGGCGTCGCGGCAACATCGCCGCCCCCACCACCGCCGCCCCCGCCGCCGCCCCCGCCGTTTCCGTCGGCTGGGCGCACGTCGATGGTGACCGTCCCGCGGTCGGTGCCGAAGCCGAGCGCGTCGAAGCTGTTGACCTGGAAGGTGTCGGCACCGGTGAAGCCGTCGTTCGGGGTGTAGGTGAACGGGTCGCCGGCGCTCACCTGGGCGAGCGTGCCCTGGGTCGGTTGGGTGTCGGCATACTCGCGCACGTCCGAGAGCTCATACGCGGGCCCCGTGTCGACGCACTCCACCGAGAACGTCACGGCCTGACCGGCCACGGTGGTGACCGTGGTGTCGGGGCACAGCGGGCGCCCGTCGGGCGCCCAGTCCGGGTTGCCGTCGAAGCCTGGGGCGTCGGCCAGCTCGATCTCGATCGGACTCGTGTTGTCGGCACGCACCATCACCAGCCTGCCGTTGCCGAAGATCCCGTTGACGTAGGCGATCATCTGGCCGTCCGGGGACCAGGTGCAGTTGTAGTCGCCGACCGCCGGCGTCGCCGGCTTGGAGACGACGATTCCGGAGGCGGGGTTCGCCAGCGTGGCGACGACCACGTCGGCGGTGTTGTTGAAGCCGCCGTTGGTCAGCGTGAAGCAGATCCGCGTCCCGTCCGGCGAGATCGACGGCTGCGCCTCGCTGAGGCCCGAGTCGGATATCGCGAGCGTCTCGGCTCCGCCGCCCGCCGGCTTGCGGTAGAGGTCGGCGTTGGCGGCGGTGTTTGGGTCTCCTCGATGGAAGTAGACCGTGGCGGAGTCGGGTGTCCACGCCGGCTTGCCCTCGAACGGCGCGCCGGCGGCGGTCAGGTCGGTGGTGGGGATCGGCAGCTGCAGGTCGTTGGCCGGCTGCGTGCGGATGTGGCGGTCGGCGCTGCCGGCGCTCGGCTGGTGCTCGTAGGCGATCGTCGTTCCGTCGGGCGACCATGCCGGCCGGTCGGCGCTGAGGTTGCTCGGCGTCTCGGTCGGGGTGATCTGCACCGGGCCGGTGCCGGCGGCGAGATCCTGGACGAAGATGTCGAAGATCCCGGTGCTCGGGTCGCCGTTGGCGTAGGCGATCTTCGTCCGGTCCGGCGACCAGGTGGGATGGCGGTACTGGCCTCCCGGCGGGGTGATCGGCGCGCTGAGGATGCCGCCACCGACCGTGTTGCTCGGCACCGGCAGCAGGTAGAGCCGCGCGGTGGCGTCAGTCTGAGGCGCCCGCCCGCTCACGAACAGGATCCGGCCGTTCTCGCCCGCCAGCACCGCGTTCGCCGGAACGGCCGCGGCCAGCAACGTGAGGGCGGCCAGCCCGATCACGATCGCGACGGACAGGTGTCGGCGGGGAATGGCGCGCACGAACTCCTCCTGGGGTCTCTGCATTCACCGCAACGAGGGCGGAGGACCGAGCATCGTCCGCGACCGGCGTTCCCAGAACGTTCCCTACGCTCCGGCGTGGTGATCGGGCTCCTCGATCAGCAGCCGAATGAGTGCCCGACGCACGAGGTCGTGGCGAAACCGGTAGCGGGTACCCGCTACGACGAGCACCCCGCTGGCCAGCGCGGCATCGAGCAGCGCGAAGACGTCGCTCTCCCCCAGTCCCGTGAGCGCGCGCACGCTGGCGAGGTCCAGCTCGTCCTCGGCGACGGCGAGCGTCGTCAACGCGCTGATGGGCGTCGGATCGACGCTGGCGAGCGCGACGAGCTCGGCGATCTCGCTGGCGCCGAGCGGACCGAGCTGGAGTGCCGCCCGAGCGAGGTCTTCCTCCCGGCCCACGAACACCCGCTCGCCGGGACGAACCCCCGTGGTGCAGTCGTCATAGAGCGCGCGGGTCTCGGCGCCGGGCTGCGCACCGAGCTCCCGGGCCATCGCGATCCGCAGGCACTCGAAGGCGCGGATCGCCACGTGCCGCTGGCCCGCTCCGATCGCCGCTCGCATCAGCTCGCGGCAGGCCGCCTCATCCGTCGGCTCGACCTCCATCAGCCGCTCCCAGGCGCCGCCGCGACGCAGCAGCTCGGCGAGGCGGGCCTGTACACGGCGTCGCGCCTCCTGGGTCCAAGCCTCGTACGGGGCGCCGGGCAGCAGACCGCCCGGGCATGCGGCGGCGACCTTCGCGCAAGCGTTGCCGTCACCCTCACGCAGCGCGAGCTCGGCATCGCACAAGAAGGCATCGACGTCAACGGTCACCGGGCGGGCGGGAAACAGCTCGACACGCCCCGAGCGCAGAACGACCGCTTCCGGGTCGCCCAAGGCGCGGCGAGCGTGGTGGGCTGCCTTGCGCAGGTTGGCCGCACCGGCGCCGGCACCCAGGTGCGGCCAGAGCTGCTCGACGACCTGGTCGCGCAACAGCCGGCGACCGTCGGCGAGGGCGAGCAGCTCGACGAGCTCGCGCGCCCGGCGTGTCGGCCAGTCTCCCTCGGCGACCTCCAGGCCCTCGCAGCAGACCCGGAAGCGCCCAAGCAGCTCGATGCGGACGGTGGAGACTGGGTGCACGATCTCGCCATCTTGGCTGGGGTCGGCCGCGAGCGCCACTAGGCTCGCGCGATGTCCGCTCCCTCGGCGCATCGCCTGCCCGGACTCGTGATCGCGGCGCTCCTGCTCTTGACGGTGCCGGTGGTCGCCGTCGCGGGCGATGGGCGCGTGGGTCCGAGAGCCCAGATCCTCAGCGCGTCGTGGGGGACCGACGGCGCGGTCGGCTGCCCGTCGGGCGCGAAGGGTCTCGACAACATTCCCGTCACGTTCAGCTGGTTCATCCGCCGCTCCTCGATCCAGACGACCGACTTCCGGATCGTGCGCAGCGACGGCAGCGTCGCGACCCCGACCTGCGCGCTGCAGTTCCCACCCGACGAGCGCGACGAGCGCCAAACGGTGAACCTGATCGGCGACTTCGGGGATGCCACGGCAGGCCCGACGCCGGTCGCTATCCGCATCGTCGGCGCGCTGCGAGGGAAGGCACCGGGCGCGAAGCGCTGGCGCCAGCTGGGGCGGCTGCCGCGGGCGGACGTCGAGCCGCTGGCCGGAGGCCCCTACATCGTGGATGCGTGGACGCTGACGCGGGCCCTATACCGCGGCGACCGCAACCGCTGTACCGTCGGCCGGACCTTCGTCCGCGTGATGTGGTCCAACGGGCTCACCGCCTACCCCACCGGCGCCGAGGTCGGCGCGGCGGTCGTCGCCTCCTACCGGGCGCTGTACAGGCTCGCCAGCGGACGGCTCGTCGCGGTCGCGCCGCTCGACGTCGCCGACCTCAACGACCACCCCTCCGCCGCCAACGCCGACAACATGCACGACCTCTGCCTCCCGCGAACCCCGCGTCGCGCGACGCTCCGGGGCGTGAGGATCGGCGGCGGGCTGATCCAGGACCCCAACGGGGATCCGAACACCGCCCAGAGGTTCAGCGCGCGGCGTTGACGGCTGGTTGGAAGAGCTCGACGGGGTTCCCGGAGGGGTCGTCGAGCACGATCTGCTGGCCACCCGGACCGCTCACCACGCCGCTGCGGAACTGAACGCCTGCCGCTCGTAGGCGCGCGACTTCGGCGCCGATGTCGGGGACGACCAGGTGGATGCGATTCCAGCCCCCGGGCTCCGGAGTGCGCCCGTCGGGCAACGGGCGGCCACCGGAGCTCTCCGCCCCACTGAGCAGCAGCCGCAGGCGGCCCCGGAGCATCTCCGCGAACGCCGGCACCGCGTCCCTTCCGAGCTCGAAGCCGAGGTGGGTGGTGTAGAACGCCACGGCCGCCTCGACGTCGGCGACGATGTAGCGGACACTGACGAGCTCATCCTGCATTGGCCGTCTCCTCCAGGTCATGGTCAACGGTCTCGAGTAGGTAGGCGATGCGAGTCTCGATCTCGGCGGCAACGCGCTCGAAGGCCTCGAGGTCCGGCTCGGCGGCCGGGTCGGGGGTGCTCCAATGGATCGCCTCCGGGAACTCTGGGCAGTTCTCGCGCGCGCGATCGCAGAGCGTGATCACGCGGTCGAACCGCTGTCCGTCCAACTCGCTCAAATGCTTCGCGCGTCTTCCCGCGATGTCCATCCCGCGACGACCCATGACACGCACCGCCTCGGGATGCAGCCGCTTCGGACTGGTGCCGGCGCTCGCAGCCTCGACCGTCCCGCCAGAGAGCTGGACGGCGAGCGCCTCCGCCATCTGCGAGCGCGCGCTGTTGCCAGTGCAGATGAACAGCAGCCGGATCGACACTCCTGGGCGCCTCCGGGTCGGCGGGCGCTGAGCCGCCAGCTCGCCGTCGCGACTCGCGAAGGCGGGATGAAGCGCCGAGCCGACATCCGACAGCAGGCGCGCACAGCGTTGGAGATCGATCGCGTAGTAGGTGTCACGGCGGTCGGCGATGCTCCGCCGAGCACGGACCAGCCCGCCATCGCGCAGTTGGCGCAGGTGGTAGGAGACCAGATTCTGCCGCTCTCCCGCCAGATCACACAGCTCACCGACGCGTCTGTCGCTGCGGACGAGCTCGCTCATCAGTCGCCAGCGCAGCGGATGGCCCGCAAGCCGCAGGAAGGGCGGTTCGGCCGCCGCGCCGGTCATCGCCACGGGGACCTCACGCCTGAGCCGCGATCGGCGGGCCCACGACGGTGACCTCTGGGACAGGCCGCATGGCCCACTGCGGCGGTTCGACCCCGGCGGCTTGCGCATTCATGCGCGCCCAGTGGCGCTCAAAGCCCGCGGGCGCGCAGACGAGCAGGTAGCGCGCCGGCACGTCGCTGTGGTTGGCCAGCGCGTGCGGCACGTTGCGCGAGGCGAACGCCAGCTCGCCCGCGCCCTTGGTCATGAGGTCTTCCCTCACCTGAAAGAGCAGCTCGCCCTCGAGCAGATAGAAGGCCTCGTCGAAATCATGGGTGTGCAGTGGCGGGCCGGCGCTGCGCGGCGGCACCACGATTTCGGTCACGGATAGCTCACCATCGGAGTCCTCGCTCCGCAGCAGAATCTTGGTACCGAGGTGGGGCACGGCCGGCATGACTACGGAGGATACATCAACTTGATTTGATGCGTCAAGGGGTGGCCGGCGCCGCAGGCGTCCGGCCGCTTCGGACGGGCCGGCGAGTACGCGAGGCTTTCACCGGCTCCGCCTCGGCCTCTGGTCAAGGCCAGAGGCGCTTCAAGCCTTGCTCATAGACGCCGTAGATGTACGGGCCGGGCTTGCGAGCCTGGCGGAGCATCCGATGGCGGTTGGCGACGAATCGCTCGGTCTGCTCGACGCCCCGCAGGTGGCGGTTCGTCAGGCAGAAGACCCGGACGGCCGCCTCGGTCAGGACATCGCGCTCAGCGGGGCGGCGGCGAATCGCGTCGTCCTTCGTAAGGACGACCCAGTCGTTCTCACCGGCATCTCGCAGCCACACCTTGTCTGGGAGCAGCTGGCCTTGCCGCTCTCCGTAGATGTCAGCCATCGAATGGACTGTGAGCCCTACTGCGCGCAGACCTTCGACAATGCTCTTGCCGAGACTGCGGTCGACGAAGAACGGGACGCCTTGTGGTGCTCGCGAACCCATCGCCGACTACCGGATACCGCGTCAGAGTCCACAGATCAGGCCGCCATCCGTGTTGCAAGACGGAGCACGCCCTCGACCTGGTTGGACGGCACGCCGAAATCCGCCGCGATGTCCGCAACGGAGTCACCGGCCTGGAAGCGATCGACGAGATCCTCGACGCGAGCTCCTCCGTGGACGACCAGGGGAAGACCAAAGGCGACCTTGGGATCGACGACCACGTCGGCGTCGCCGTAAGCAGGCAACCGCACGGAGTCGGCCCAACCGTCACCGCCGTAGTGGATGCGCCTGAGGTAGTCCTTGACGACCCCGGCGAATTGCCGCTGCTGGGTCCGAACTACGACCAGATCCATGACCTCGCGCTCTCCGTGCTTGTTGGCGTAGTCGAAGAGAACCTCGGCCCCATCGGTGTACAGCCGCTTGGAGGCGAGGGCGTGCTCCACGCCGATCTCCTTCGCGAGCGCCTCGACAGCTGGGCGAATCCGCTGAAGCGGCACGCCAGCGCGCCTGAAGCTCGAGAGGACGAACGCCTCGGCGAAGCCGATGAACGGCACGGTCGCCTCGCGACCGTGCGGAGGAAAGCACGTGATCAGCGGGTGTTGAGCATCCGACGGCCGGGCCCAGCGCTGGATGTTCGACTTCGGGACGTCCAGATAGCCCGCCGTCTCACGCAGCGTGAAAATGGCACGGGCGACACGGGGATCGTCCGGCCTCAGACGCGACTTCTTTCGTGCTTGGCTCGCGATCGGACGGCTCCCTGAGAAGGCTGGACTGGCACTCTCGATGGTACCGGCGAGAGCGGTCGGCCCCCCCCCAATGAGCCGGGGCACACCACGCAGAGGAGATCTACGCCGTCGTGCGTCGATGACTGCGACCAACTAGTCACCCGCAGGTATCGCGAATAAGCCCGCGTTCCCGTTAGCGTGGCCGCCCAGCGGAAGGCGGGTGCGCCGGCTGCGAGAGGAGCGACCGATCGGGAGGGTTGCGGAGCGTGTTGGCAGGGGTTAGCCTCGGCGGGTCTGCCGCCCGTGGCGGCTTGGAGGGAAGATGTGGGGTGCTGCGCGGGTGCGGGGCGTCCCGGACTGGAGGGTGATGAGTCGTCCGCGTTCGCTGTTGGAGAGCGTCGTGCTGGGCTGTGTGATCGAGCGGCCCGGCTACGGCTACGACCTCGGCAAGCGGATCGAGGCCCGGATGGGTCCCGGCTGGCAGTTCAACCCGTCGGGGGTCTACGCCTCCCTGGATCGCCTGGAGGGCCGCGACCTCGTCCGCCACGAGCACCGCGAGACGCTGCCGCGTTCGCCGCGCAGCCGTGACCGCGTCGTCTACCACGCGACCGACGACGGCGTGGTCGCCTTCGAGGACTGGCTTGGCAGCGCCGTACGCAAGGAGCCGGTGCGGATGGACGTGCTGGCGCGAATCGCGGTGTCACGCCCAGAGCACGCGCCGCTGCTGCTGGCCGCGCTGGAGGGCTACGAGCGCGAGTGCCTCGACATGGTCGCGGGCACCACCGCCCACGACTCCCTCGACTTCCGGGCGTGGGACCAGATGATCTCCGAGGGGGTGCGCGACTCGGTCCTGCAGCACCTGCGCGCCGAGCTGGCGTGGGCGCGGACGATGCGGCGGCGGATCGAGGCCTTCGGCGATGGCGAGCCCGGATAGGAGCCGGCGATGACTCTGCTGTCCTTCGAGCGGGTCGGCAAGGCCTACCAGCGGGCGGGCGTCGTCCTGGACGGCTTCGACCTCGAGGTCGAGCCGGGCGACTTCGTCGGCATCTGGGGCGAGCGGCGATCCGGCAAGACGACGCTGCTGCGGCTCGCGGCGGGAGTGGAGGCGCCCGACCGTGGGATCGTCCGCTTCGACGGCCGTGACCTCGCCGCGCTGTCGGAGAGCGGGCGCTCGCGGCTGCGGCTGCGCGAGATCGGAATGGCGGCCATCGACGCCCAGCCGCGCCTTGCTGCCGGCACGATCAGCGTGGCCGACCACGTTGGCCTCCCACTGGTCTTCGGGGGTCGATCACGGCGAGAGGCCTCCGACGCCGCGCATCGCATCCTGCATCTGGTCGGAGCCGGGGAGTGCATGGCGGCGGCGCCGTTCGAGCTGCGCCCGGGCGAAGGCACACGGGTCGCCCTGGCCCGGGCGTTGGTTCGCAAGCCGCGGCTGCTGCTGGTCGACGAGCCGGCGGTGACTCGCGATCCCACCGAGCGGGAGGAGATCCGCGACCTCCTGCATGACCTCACACGCTCGCTGCGCGTAGCGATGCTGGTCGCCTCCGAGGAGGTAGCGATGATGGTCGGCGCGCCCCGCATCCTGTCGGTCGGCGATGGCAACGTCGTCTCCAGCGAGCCGGCAGGCGCCGTGATCTCCTTCCCTACGCGCCCACCGGGCGATGCGCCGTGAGGCTCGAGTTGCGCGAAGTGGTGAAGTGGTACCGCTCCGGGACCGAGACGATCCGAGCGGTCAACCGGGTGTCGCTGACCGTCGCGGCGGGCGAGTTGGTCGCACTCTACGGCCCGAGCGGTTCTGGCAAGACGACGCTGCTACTGACAGCCGGCGCGGTGCTCCGCCCCGACTCGGGAGCTGTCCTGGCCGACGACCGCGTGATCTCCACGCTGCCCGAGTCCCAGGCCGCGGCGTTCCGCCGGGACCACATCGGCTTCATCCCCCAGAGCTCCCACCTGATGGACTCGGCGACGATCGCCGACAACGCGGCGATCAAGCTCGTGCTTGCCGGGATGTCGCCCCGGCGCGCCCGCCGCCTCGTCCGCCCCTCGCTGGAGCGACTCGGTCTCGGCGAACGGCACGCTGCGACGCCTGCCCGGCTGTCAACTGGAGAGCGCCAGCGCGTCGCGATCGCCCGTGCGCTGGCGAACGATCCGAAGATGCTGCTCGCCGACGAGCCGACGGGCAACCTCGACGCCGAGCGCGGCCGCGACGTGCTCGGGCTGCTCCGTGACCTGACCCACGAGCGTGCGCTCCCGGCGATCGTCGTGACACACGACCCCGAGGCGGCGGAGTTCGCGGACCGGGCCCTGGTCTTGCGCGACGGCCGCCTGAGCGACGCCGGGGCCGTCCCCCGGCCCGTCGGCTCAGGCGCCGGGCCATGATCCGGGTCGCCGGTCTGCGGCTGCGCGCGCTGTTCGGGTTCTACATCGCGAGGATCCGCCAGCACCCGATCCAGGAGGCGCTCGCAGGCGTGGGGATCGCCGTGGGCGTGGCGCTGGTCTACGCGGTGATGGTGTCGAGCGGCAGCATCACCGGCTCGGCGGCCCAGGTCGTCGAAGGCGTCGCCGGCGACGCCCAGCTTCAGGTGGCCGCCCGCAGCGACCAGGGGATCGAACAGCGCCTCGTGGAGGAGATTCGAGCGCTCGACGGCGTCGGAGAGGCGGCGCCGCTGCTGCGGTCGAACGTGATGCTGGTCGGTCCGGACGGCTCGCGATCGACGCAGATGGTTGGCCTGTCCCCGACGCTCGCGGTGCTGGACGGCGAGCTCGGACCGATCCTCGCTGACGGCGACGCGCTCGGCACCGGGGTCGCGGTATCGGAGAGCGTTGCGGAATCGCTCGGCGTCGCCTCCGGTGGCCCCGTCGAGCTGCGAGCCGACGGCCGTGCCCTCACCGTTCCGCTCTCTGTGCTCAGCCCGGAGATCGGCGGCGCGCTCGCCGGAAGCGGCGCAGTCGTGACTTCGCTCAGACTGGCCCAGCGGTACGCGAACCGCGATCACAGGGTCTCCCAAATCCTGGTCGAGAGCACCGCTGGCAGGCGGGCCGCGGTGGGGCGGGAATTGGAGCGCCTCGCCGGCGCCTTCGCGAACGTCGCGGCCGTTGACGCCGAGCTTGCCGCCCTGCGGCAGGCGACCAAGCCGCACGACCAGTCGACCCACCTGTTCGCAGCCATCGGCGTCATGGTCGGTTGGCTGATCTCATTCAACGCGATGCTGTTCACAGTGGCTGAGCGTCGCCGGTTCGCCGCGGCGTTGCGGCTCGAGGGGGCGTCGCCTCGCCAGCCACTGACCATCCTCGGATTCGAGGCGCTCCTGCTCGGGGTCTTGGCGTCCGGGTTCGGGCTGCTCCTCGGCGAGCTGCTGATGCGCCTGATCTTCGATGACGTCCCCGACTACCTCGCCTTCGCCTTCCCAGTCGGCAGCGGGCGGGTCTTCCAGCCGTCGATCACCGTGCTCTGCTTCCTCGGCGGCGTGCTCGCGGCCAGCCTCGACGCCTTCTACCGAGGGCGGCCCGACTCGCGGGAGGAGATCGCGCCCCGTACAGGCCGGCTCCTCCTGTGGACCGCACTCGCGATGGTTGCGGCGACCACCGTCATCGCGGTCACCGTTCCCGCGGTGACGATCGTCGGCGGCATCACCCTGGCTGTCGCAGCGATGTTGATGATGCCCGTCGTGTTCAGGTTCGCCGCCGAGCGGCTCGAGCGGGCTACAAGCTCCACGAGCCGGCTGAACATGCTCTCGGTCGCGCTGATGGAGTTGCGCGGCCCAACGACGCGGGGAGTGGCGCTGACCGCCGTCGCCGCCGTGGCCGTCTATGGCAGTGTCGCGATTGGCGGCGCGCGAGAAGACATCGTCCGCGGGCTGGACAGTCACACGCGACAGTGGCTGTCGAACGCCGACCTCTGGGTCACCACCGGCGGCCAGGACCTGATGACCAACAGCTTCACCGCCCCCGACCTCGACCGGCTCCGAGCGACCGCGGGCGTCGCCGCGATACGGGTCCACCGCGGAGGTTTGCTCGACGTTGGCGAGCGGCGGCTCTGGCTGATCGGCCGTCCGGTCGACTCGCCGACGATGATCCCCGCCAGCCAGATGCTCGGCGGTGACATCGAGCAAGCGACCGCGCGATTGCGGGCTGGCGGGTGGGCGACCGCGTCGGCTGCCTTCGCTGACGAGCGAGGCCTCGACGTCGGCGACCGCCTCACGCTTCCCACGCCGACCGGCACCCGGTCGTTCCGTCTCGCCGCGACAACGCTGAACTTCGGGTGGATTCCAGGCGCGGTGACGATCAACAACCGCGACTACGCGGACGTGGCCGGCACGGTCGCGCCATCCGCGTTGGAGGTCGACCTCGCGCCGGGTACGCCCGCTGAAGCTGGCCAACAGGCCGTCGAGGCGGCGCTTGGCAGCGCCTCCGGTCTGGAGGTGCAGACCCGTGCTGAGCGTGAAGCGCAGTACTACGCCTTCGGCCGCGAGGGCATCGCCCGCCTGGACCAGATCGCGGCGCTCCTGCTGCTCGCCGCTGCTCTGGCGGTTGCCTGGGCGCTCGCCGCGGCGGCCTGGCAGCGCAGGCCGCGTCTCGCTGCGCTGAAGATCCAGGGTGCGACGCGCACCCAGCTGTGGCGGGCGATGCTCTGTGAGGCTGGCGTGCTCGTAACCGTCGGGTGCGCCGTCGGGCTCACGCTCGGCGTCTACGGGCACCTGCTCGCCGGACGGTTCGTCCGGTCCGCCACGGGGTTTGCGAGCCCGTTCGCGCTCCAGGCCGACGAACTGCTGCTCGCGGGCGGCATCGTGGCCGTCGTGGCCTTGACTGTCAGCGCGATCCCGGGATGGTTCGCCGCGGGCGCACCTGCCCGAGCCAGCTTCTCCGAGTGACCTATCCACGGCGCAGGACTTTCAAGAGAGAAACGACGGGACGACGGCGCCGACGGGGCGCCGTCGAGTAACCGCGCAAGATCAGCCACGCCGACACCGCCGACTCGACCAGTACGGATCGGGCGGCCATCAGGTGCTCTGTCGTGACCGGTCTCGCGCGCCCCGGCGACTGGCCCGGCGCCAGCTCGTCGAGCTCTTCGAGTAGACGGGCGGGCAACGTGCAGACGATGGTGACCAGCTCGCCGTCGTCGAGCCGCAACGAGGGCTGGACGCGCCCGGTTGGCTGCGAACTGCGCTCGCGACGCGTCGTCAGACCGCTCCGCCGCCCCCGTGCACCTCCCACGTGGGATCGGGTGGCGACTTCGATCGCCGCGGACCTCAACGCCCACGCCGCGTCATCACGACCGCTCGACCACCCCACCGGCCGCAACCGCGCGAGGGCCTCGTCGAGGGCGTCGACGCAGCCGCGACTGAGCCGCAGCGTGCACGGCGTTCGGTCACCCGTCGGTGCCTGCCTGATCTCCTGCAAGCAGTCGAGGATCGCCTGATCCCAGGCCTCGAGGGCCGAGGAGCGCTTGCTGCCGTGCCGCGGCGGGGCCGTGTTCAGGGGGATTCGTGGGGAGCCTCGCTGAGCCATTCGGCCGCCGACCGTAGGGTGCTCGCGACCGTCCCGCCAGGCTTCCGCCGACTATTCAGCAGTAGGCATCCCGGCCGGTGGTGGTCACACCGTCAGGCTGCGTCTGAGTAGTCGCGCGAAGGCATCGACGGCGGCCGGCGGGCGACGTAGCCTGGGCCGGCGGGCCGCCGGAGCGGCTGTGCGACACGGAACTGGAGGGAAGGAAACGTGGCACCGACCGCGACTGTGGATGTCGAGCTGGGACCGGAGATCGCCGACGGCTGTCTCGCCAGGCTCGAGTCACCGCGCCGGTTCGAGTTGGTGGCCGTCTCCCTCGACGAGGAGTACCTGCGCTATCTCGACGCAGCGCTCGCGGAGGTCGCGGCACGAGCGGCCCGGCCGTCGCACCGTGAGCCCGACCTGCCGGGGCTGCGGTCCGCCGCGGCGGACGTCCTCGTCGTGAAGGCGCTCGCGGTTCGCGCGGACGGTGACCGTCACGAGCCGGGCGCGGGAATCAAGCGGGCGTTGGCCGGCAACATCTCCAATGTCCTCCTCGACGGTCTCAAGCGCCGACTGGACCCGCCACAGCCGCCGCCGACCCACGTCGACCTCCTGCTGACCCACGACACACGCGGTCGCCTCGACGCCGAGCTGCGCCACCTCGTCGAGGAATATCTCTACCCCGCGGACCAGCCCTACTACCGCGGCGACGGGTTCTCCGAAATGCGATCCGCGTTCATCGAGTCGGTCCTGATTACCTGGCTGATCTGGGACGGCGAGGGGGCGGCCTCGGCGCACCCGGCTGGGCCCGGGCCGTGCGGTCAGCCGGACCGTCGCTGACGCCGAAGAGCGGCCAGATCACCCGCGCGACCGCGCTGTGTCGCCAGCGGCCGGGGCGCGCAGCTCCCGGCCCCTACGCCGCGTTGAGGCTGCGACGGACGCTGTCGGAGCGCCGTCGGCCTAAGGTCCCCGTCCAACGCTTGATGAGGTCGCACAACGCCGCGAGCACGCCGCGTCGGGCTCGCTGGGGCGGGTCCGGCATACGATCGCCCTCGTGACCTTCACGCTCAAGAACCTCAAGGGCGACCTGGACGATCTCGGGTCCAACTTCGACGGCGCGCCGGGCCTGGAGTTCCGCTTGGCGACCCAGGCGCTCGGGCTGGAGAACTGTGGCCTGGGCTACCAGAGCGTGCCGCCCGGCTACCGCTTTCCCTACGGCCACACGCACAACACGCAGGAGGAGATCTACGTCGTCGTGCGCGGAAGCGGCCGGATGAAGCTCGACGACGAGATCGTCGCGATCGAGCAGTGGGACGCGGTGCGCGTCCCACCCGGCACCTGGCGCGGCTACGAGGCCGGACCGGACGGCCTGGAGATCTTCGTCATCGGCGCACCGAACCTCGGCGCCGATCCGCGCTCCGATGTCGAGGGCCGGCGCGACTGGTGGCCCGACGAGTAGCTACCTCGCTGAGCGCCACACTTCGCACCGATGGCCTTCGTCCCGCCAGCCCGTCACCTGCTGCGCGCCAAGGACCTCGCCGACGCCCGCTACTTCGAGCCGCTCGGTTTCGAGAAGACAGCCGCCCCGCGGCTGACTAGCGTGGCCAGCGACCTTCCAGTGACCAACCGAGGGAGTCGCAATGTCGATCAAGATCGCCAACGCCCAGCTGTGGGTGCACGACCAGGACGAGGCGCTCGCCTTCTACACCGAGAAGCTCGGCATGGAGGTCCGCACCGACGCCACCCTGCCCGAGATGGGCGACTTCCGCTGGCTCACCGTCGGCCCGGTGGGACAGTCCGACATCGCGATCGTCCTGATGGCGATCCCCGGCCCACCCATGATCGACGACGAGACCGGCGGCCAGATCGAGACGCTGATGGCCAAGGGCTTCGCCGGCACCGTCTTCCTCGTCACCGACGACTGCCAAGCCTCCTACGAGGAGCTCCGCGCGCGCGGCGTCGAGTTCACCGAGGCGCCCGAGCAGCGCCCCTACGGAATCGACTCCGGCTTCCGCGACCCCTCCGGCAACTCGTTCCGCCTGACGCAGGTGCAGCTGCCCGCCGGAGTGTGAGCCGGCCGGCCGGATGGCTACGCGGCGGTGACGATCCGCGTCGATAGCGCCGAGCCGCCGGCCAGGGTCTGGTAGACGACGCAGTAGCGCTCGGTGAGCCTGCTCAGCGTGGCGAGCTGGTCGTCGTCGGCGTCCGAGTCGATCTCCACCAGCAGCCGGATCGCGACGAACCCGACCGGCGCGTCGCGATCGACTCCCAGCGTGCCGCGGAAGTCGAGGTCGCCCTCGGCGCGCACCTGGCCCGACCGGACGGCGATGCCGAGCGAGGTCGCCACCGCGCGCAGCGTGACCCCGGCGCACGCGGCGAGCGCCTCGAGCAGCATGTCGCCGGAGCACAGCAGCGATCCGTCGCCGCCGCTGGCGGGATGCAGCCCCGCCTCGGCGAGCGCCCTTCCCGCGTTCACCGAGCAGGAGATCCCCTCCCCGAGCGACCCCTCGGCCGTCAGGGTGACCAGCGCCGCCTCGGGCTCGGACTCGTAGCGCCGCTTCAGCGGACCTTGCGCTGCTCTCAGCTCATCGCGGTCCATCTGACCAGCCTACGGCCTGAGGTCGGTCTGGCAACAGCCGGTTTCCCTGCCAGGGTTTCAGCCCCGATCCGGCCTCTGAGGCCTGACCAAGCTCGACCATCGGAGCGACAATGCCCAACGTCACCGCAGACATGACGATCACCCTCGACGGCTACGCGAGCGGCAGGAATCAGAGTCGGGAGAGGCCGTTCGGCGACATCGACCCGAACCGTCTGCACGCTTGGATGTTCGACCACGCCGACCAGAACGCCGAGGAGAGGGCCGCCATCACGACAGCCGGCGCCTATGTGATGGGACGCAAGATGTTCGCTTCCGACGAGGGCGAGTGGGACCTCGACTGGCAGGGCTGGTGGGGCCCCAACCCGCCCTATCACGCGCCGACGTTCATCCTCTGCCACCGCCCCCGCCCCAGCATCGAGATGGAGGGCGGCACCGTCTTCCACTTCGTCACCGAGGGGATCGACGCGGCGCTCGAGCGCGCTCGCGAGGCCGCAGGCGAGAGGGACGTCTCGATCGCCGGTGGCCCAAGCGTCACCAACCAGTACCTCGCCGCCGGCCTGATCGACGAGCTGCGCGTCCACGTGACGCCGTTCGTCGCCGGAGGCGGAGAACGACTGTTCGCCGACGCCGCGGGCGTGGAGCTGACGCCGGTCACCAGCCGCGCCACACCCCACGTCACCCACATCGTCTACCGCCGCTGACCGACCGCCAAGCCTGTGACCCCGCCCGAATCGTCGGCCGTCAGGCCCCGCCAACCGACCGCGTCAACCGTCGTCGATCCACTCCCGCGGCGGACGCCCGCCACGCAGGAACGACCACTCGTGCCAGGCCACCAGCGAGTCGGCCAGATAGCGGTTGGCCCTGCCTCGCTCAGGCGACCACGCGCCCATTAGGTCGCGCTCGACGTGGTCGAGATACTGGGCGATCGAAACCGGCCGTGGTGTCCGGATCGGTCCCTCCCTGCAGGCGCTCCGCGACACTGGGGAGGTAGCTGTCGTACTCGTCCCAGGCCTCCGGCGCGTCGCCGGCCCCGACCGGATCCCACGCCATCATCAGGATGCACCGGAGCTCCCGCTCGCCGGTTGCCTCCCACCACCGCCGCCACTCCTCCTCGGCTCCGCGCTCCAGCCGCTCCCCGCCGACCTTCTCCTCTTCGGTGATCGGCCTCGCCCCACGCCGTGCGCGCCATCTGGACAGCCACATCGGGCGAAGATACCGTCGCCCGTGTAGCGGGAGAGGAGAGCGTTTCACCGGCGGTGTGACGGGAAACGGACGGTCGTGGAAGCAGATGGCGCGCGACCTACGCTCCTGCCGGCGTTCCTGCTCGGGGTGGGGCTGGGCGGATTCGTCGATGGCATCCCGCTCCATCAGGTCTTCCAGTGGCACCACATGCTCACCGGCACCGGCGACCATCCGGCCACGACCGTCGTCGGCCTGGAGGCCAACACGCTCGCCGACGGCCTCTTCCACGTCGCCACATGGGTGGCCGTGGCGGTCGGCTCCTGGCTGCTGTACCGGGCCTGGCGTGCCGGCCGGATCTCTGCCGCTCCGCGCGCCCAGATCGGCACGATGCTCGCCGGCTGGGGCGTCTTCAATCTCGCCGAGGGCCTGGTCAACCACCAGCTGCTCGGCATCCACCACGTCCGCGACGACCTCGGCGGCCCGCTCGGCTGGGATCTCGCCTTCCTCGCCTTCGGTGCGCTGCTGATCGCCGTCGGGCTGGCGCTGAGGGCATCCGCGGCGAGCGGCCCGCCGGAGCGGCCCCGAACGCACGGGCGAGCAGCTTCCTGATCCGCGCCGCGGACAGGGTTCGATCGGATGAGGGCGGGTACCCACGACGGCATGGCAACGGAACGACGACCGGAGGCCTCAGTCGAGGAGGGCGGCGGGCGAGACCCTGGGATCGCGGTCGATCGCGGTCGCCAGCGGGAGCGCTACGGCGGCTTCAACTGGGGCGCGGGGGTGTTCGGCTGGCTGGTCGCGGTCGGGATCGCGGCGCTGCTCACGGCGCTGCTGAGCGCCGCCGGCGCGGCGATCGGACTGACCGAGGTCAGCGAGTCCGAGGCGCGCGCCAACGCCGAGACGATCAGCGTCGCGGGCGGGATCCTGCTGATCCTGGTGCTCGCGCTCGCCTACTACGCCGGGGGCTACGTCGCCGGGCGCATGTCGCGCTTCGACGGTGGCCGCCAGGGCTTCGGGTCGTGGCTCATCGGCCTCGCCGCGACGCTGCTCCTCGCGGTGGTCGGAGCGATCGCCGGCGCCCAGTACAACCTGCTCGGCGAGCTGGACCTGCCGCGCATCCCGATCGACGAGGGATCGCTCGCCTCCGGCGCGGTGATCGCGCTCGTCGCCGCCCTGATCGCCTCCGCGCTCGCGGCGATCGCCGGCGGCAAGGTCGGTGAGCGCTACCACCGCAAGGTCGACCGCGCCGGCCTCGACCACCGCTGACGGACTCACCCACGGCCCATGCCGGGGATCCTGATCGCCATCGCCGCCGCGGTCGCTGCCGGCCTCGCGCTCACGCTGTACCGGCGTCGGCCCTCAGATTTCGTGTTGGCCGGGGCACTGATCCTGGTCGGGTTGGTCTTGGCCGTGGACGTCCTCGCCTATGCGACCGACTACCAGGATGCCGACGGAGCGATCGACTGCTGGCCGCACTGCAGCGCGATTCAGAGCGCTGTCAGGTGGAGCTTCGCCGCCAGTGCGCTCTTGCTACCGGTGCTGGTGGCAACGGCAGCCGTCCGAGCCGCGCTGAAGCGCCGCGACGAAGCAGGGCCGTAGCCGACGCAGCATCCGACCTATGCCGTCAGCTGGAGCGGCCAGACCTCGACGACGCCGCGCGCGACCGCGCAGGGCGTCGCGGAGACCAGCTGTGCCGCCTCCTCGACGGTTGCGACCTCGATGATGGCGAAGCCGGCGACCGGCAGATCCGCGCGCATGAACGCCCCATCGGCCGTTCGCACGCCGGCGCCATCGTGGTTGCGCACCTGCACGGGGTCGCCGGCGACCCCCATCTGGACACCATCAGCGCACAGCCGCGCATCGTGCGCGTGGGCCGCGTCGCGCACGGCTGGGTCGGTCTCTTCATATCCGGCGCGATCGCCGTAGCCGATCGTGATGAACGTAGCCACTGGTGGCCTCCTTCAATTTCGTGCTTGCCGAGCGCGAGCAGGGCGGGGTCCATGCCGACTCACGCCCGGTATGCCTCCTCGAGTGCGGCGATGTCGAGCTTGACCATCTTCAAGAACGCGTCGGAAACCCGCTTCGACCGCTCGGGATCGGCGTCGCGCATCATCTCGTCCAACGCCGCCGGCACGATCTGCCAGCGGACCCCGAAGCGGTCACTCAGCCAGCCGCACCCGTATGGCTCGCCGCCGTCGGCGAGCAGCGCATCCCAGTAGCGATCCAGCTCCGCCTGGTCATCACACGCGACGACCAGGGAGATCGCGTCGTTGAACTCGTGGTGCGGACCGGCGGTGATCGCCTGGAACCGCTGCCCGAACAGCGTGAAGTCGACGACCTTCACCGAGCCCGGCGGCCCACTCGGCGAATCGCTGAGCAGCGGCGTCACGCTGTCGACCCGCGAGTCCGGAAAGATCGACGCATAGAACCGGGCCGCCTCCTCCGCCTCCTCGGCGTACCAGAGGTGCGGGTAGATCTTCGCGTTCCCATTCACAGTCATGACGGTGCCTTCCCTCGAGGTGGATCGTGGTCGCTGATCACAGAGACCATCCGGAGCGAGGGAAATCATCGCCGGTCACGCACCCGACTCCGGACCGGCTCGGCGAGACCAGGCGCGAGTCAGAGATCGTCGCCGGGGAGCTCGCTGGCCTGCTCCACCCAGGCGGCGAGCTGCGCCTCGTCGATCTCCTCGTCCTCGTGGATGTCGAGGTAGCGCACCTGCTGGTGCTTCGACGTGCCGGGCGGGACGGGGTCCAGCGATGCCCCGTTGAGGAACGTCAGCTTCACGTACTTCGTGAAGCAGTGAAAGCTGAGGAAGAAGCCCTGTCCCTCGACCCCGTAGAAGGGCGAGTTCCACTTGACGGCCTTGCGCACGCCGGGGACGGTGCTCGTGACGATGCCGTCGACCCGGCGGCCGACCGCGCTCTTCCAGCCCGGCATTGCCGCGATGTAATCCTGGACGGGACCGTCGCCCTCCCCCTTCGGGATCTGCGGGTTGCCACCCGAGAGAAGCTTCGGCCCCGAGTCCTTCGCCAGCTGCTTGGATCGCTTCTCGGCCATGCACTCACCCTACCCGCGAAAGCTGGCGACAAGGTCCCGCCGACAGCGGCTGCATACTCGTTGAGGATCTGCTCAAACCCTCCCCAGAGCGCCCCCGGACCTGCTATCCGGGCTCCGGTGTCTGCTGGTGCAAGACGACCAGCCACTCGCCGCCGCGTCGCGTGTAGACCGTCGACATCGCCGCCTCGTAGACCTGATCGCCACGGCTGGAGCGCCAGCGATACGAGAGGACTGCAGCGTCGGGGTCGATGGAGATCACGCGCGGGTCGTCGATCTGCCACGCGTCCCACCCTGGGCCCTCATCCATGGCCGCGGCGCACTCCTCGCGATCCATGACTCTCCCCGGCACCACCACCAACGCATCGTCGGTCAGCCACCGGCGATAGGGCTCCCCGGGCCCCGCCCCCAGCTGCTCCTCGATCTCGACGAGTTGCTCTACAAGGCTCATACGCTCGCGCTACCCAGCCGGCGGACCGAGCACTCACACGTGGGCCGAGCGAATGCGCCGCCGTCAGCGCCCGTCGCCGCCTGACCACGGAGTACGGTCGGGGGATGCGAGACCACTGGCCCCGAACCAAGTCCGAACGATGAGCGACCGCTCGACGGAAGTCATCTTCCTGCCACCGGGCGAGGGTCGTTCCTACCAAGCCGGGCCGATGCGCGCGGTCTTCAAGGCCGACGGCGAGGAGACCGCCGACCGCTACTCGGTCTCGGAGTGGTGGCTCGAGGCCGGCGACTCGGGTCCAGGCCCCCATTCGCACGAGGACAACACCGAGATCTTCTACGTCATCGAGGGCACCATGAGCTTCCTTGCCGGAGATGCATGGATGGATGCTCCGCGCGGCTCGTTCCTGCGGATCCCGGCAGGCGTCACGCACGACTTCGAGAACCGCAGCGCCGAACGCGCAGCTGCCCTGAACCTCTTCCTACCCGGGGGGTTCGAGGTGATGATGCCGGCGATCGTCGACTACTTCGCGCGGCAAGGCGAAGTGGGCTGAACGCCCCGCCTGCCGAGGCCCGCGCCCGGTGTGCCACTCGCGCGTCAGCTCGACGAGTCGCCCGCCGACCGAGACGCCGTGGCGCCGAGGGCCGCCCTCGCCACGGCGGCACCGCTCGCCCCCCTGACATTTGCCCTGACATTGGCCGTGGGCCGCCAGCCGCCGGCTAGCGTCTCGCGTCCGTGCGAGGCAGGCTGGAATCTCGGGGCTGCTCGTCCAGGTCGGCTCGCTGGCGTGCGGCGCTCGCGACGCTCCTCGTGGCGGCAGGCATCTCGCTCGGAGCCGTCGGCCCGGCCCGGGCCGACGGCAGCCAGACGTTCGTCTACACGAGCGGGTTGCAGACGTTCGTCGTGCCGCCTGACGTCTACTGGGTCACGATCGACGCCCAGGGCGGCCACGGCGGCCAGTTCCCCAACGACCACACCGCCTGGGGCGGCCCCGGCGGTGGGACCACCGCAACGGTGCCCACCACCCCGGGCCGGACCTTCCGCGTCTACGTCGGCGGGTTCGGCTGGTACGAGGGCGGTTGGGGCTACTCCGGCGGCGGCCAGCGCGGCGGGGCGTCCGGCGCCGTCACCGGCTACTCCGGCGCGGGCGGCGGCGGCGACAGCGCCGTGATCGACAACGACACGAACGTCCTGATCCTCGACGCCGGCGGCGGCGGCGGCGCGGGCGGAGACCTGACCGAGAGCGAGAACGACTACGGCGGACCGGGCGGCGATGGCGGCTACCCGCCCGGGAACGGGTTCAGCACGCGGGACGGGCAGGGCGGGGTCGGCGGCGGTGCCAGCGGACGCCAGGGCGAGAACGGCGAGAACCTCCACGTCGGAACGGGCGGCGCGGGCGGTGGTGGCGGCGGCGGATTTCCGAACGGCGGTGGCGGCGGCCAGAACGGCGCCGGCGCGGGCATCGTCTCGGGCAGTGGCGGCGCCGGCGGTGGAGCCGGTAGCTCATACATCGTCGCCGGCACGCTCGACCCCCGCTACTACACCAGCCAGCGCGGCTGTGGCGCGAACTACTCCGGCGGCTGCGACGGCGTGGTCACCTTCTCCTGGGGGACGACCCCGCATTCCATCGACCCGACCGCGGGACTGGGTCAGCGACAGGTCATCGGGCACCGCTTCTCGCCCCTGCAGGCGAAGGTGACCAACGCCGACGGCGTTCCGGTCGGCGCCGTGGCGGTTCGCTTCACCCTGCCGGCCGACCGGGCATCGGGGACCTTCCCCGGTGGGGCGATCGAGGCGACAGTGCACACCGACCAGGACGGCATCGCCGTCTCGCCACAGCTGACCGCGAACGGCAGCGCCGGCCGCTGGACGGCGGAGGCGACCGTCGCCGACGTCGCGACCCCGGCGCGGTTCCCGCTGCTCAACGAGCGCGCCCCGACCGCGACCGCCGCGACGTCCTCGGCCAACCCCGCGCTGTCCGAGGAGCCTGTGCACGTGGTGGCGCGGGTCGCGGGCGGCGCCGGCGACGCCTCGCTGCGTCCGGCGGGAACGGTGCGGTTCTCCGTCGACGGCGACCCGGTCGGCGAGCCGGTCGGGCTCGACGGCTCGGGGCAGGCCACGTCCCCGGCCCTGACGCTGCCGGTGGGCGATCACACCGTCCTCGCCCATTACCTCGGCAGCCCCGACTTCGAGGCGAGCACCGCGACCGTCGTGCAGCGAGTCGTCAAGGCGCCGACTTCGACAGCCGTCAGCTCGTCGCTGAACCCGTCCGGCACCGGGGACGACGTCGCCTTCAGCGCACACGTGACAGTTCACGGCGCGGGCACCCCCACGGGCACGGTCCAGTTCCAGGTCGACGGCAGCGATCTGGGCGGCCCCGTCCCGGTCGGCGCGGGCGGGACGGCGACCTCGCCCGTCACCTCCGCCCTGATCGATGGCGCGCACGACGTGAGCGCGACCTACTCCGGCGACGCCGACCTCCAGCCCAGCGGCGGCACGCTCGTGCAGTCGGTCGGCGAGGAGGCGACCGCGACCGTGGTGTCGACCTCGGTGGACCCGGCGGCCTACGGCGAGCCGCTCACCATCGCCGCCACCGTCGAACGCCACCAGCCGGGCGTCGACCCGGAAGGGCGGCTGTCCTTCCAGCTCGACGGCGCCGAGCTGTGCTCGACGACCCTCGAGGCCGACGGCGCGAGCTGCGCGATCGCCGGCCCGCTCTCGCCCGGCGCCCACGCCATCCGCGTCGACTACGAGGCCGGCCCCGGCTACGAGAGCAGCCACGGCACGCTGACCCAGCAGGTCGTCGCCACCCGCACCGCGCTCGAGCTCTCGGCCGCTCCGGAGCCGTCGATGCTCGGCGGCGCGGTCGTGCTGCGCGCCACGCTCGCGGCGGTCACGCCCGGGAGCGGCACGCCGAGCGGAAGCGTGCAGTTCTCGGTCGACGGCGTCCCGGTGGGCGGCCCGGTGGCGGTCGCCGGCGGCGAGGCGGTCTCGGCGCCGGTCTCGACGCTCGCCTTCGGCCCGCACGTGGTCGAGGCCGACTACACCGACGACGCCGCGCCGACCCGCTACGCGACGAGCCACGGCGCGACGATCCACGTCGTCGGCCCCGCGACCACGACGACCGACCTGACCTCGAGCGCGAACCCGGCGTCGTGGGACGCCCTGGTGACGTTCACCGCGCGCGTCCAAAGCGGTGCCGGCGCCGGGGCGCCGGGCACGGTCCAGTTCGCCGTCGACGGTACGCCGGTCGGCGAGGCCGTGCCCCTCCAGCATGGCGCGGCGGTCTCGCCCCCGGTCAGCGGGCTGGCCCCCGGCGCACACGAGGTGACCGCCGCCTACCTGGGGGCCAACGGCTTCGACGTCAGCGGCGACGGCCTGGTCCAGCAGGTAGGCCCCGTGCCGAATGGCGGCGGATCCGGGACGGACCTCCTACCCGTCGACCCGCCGCCGCCGCGGCTCGAGGTCCGCGGCACGCGGGTGCGCGTCGACGGCCAGGGCACGCTGAGGCTCGCGGTCGCCTGCGTCGGCACCGCGGGTGGGCGCTGCACCGGCGACCTGCGGCTGGCGACCGCGCAGCGGGTCGCCGGTCGCCTGGTCGGCCGGCGCCACCGGGGCCGGACCGTCGCCCCCGGGGTCCCGATCGCGCTGCGCAGCCTGTCGCTCGCAGCGGGGACGAGGCGGACGGTGCCCGTCGACCTCGGCCGCACCGGCGAGCGGATCGTGTCGAACATGGCCAGGCTGCGGGCGGCCGCGCGCTTCACGGAGGTGTCCGGCGCCGGGGCGCGCACGCGCCGGATCGTGCTCCGCCCCGCCCGCGCCCCGGCGCTCGCCGTCGTCACGCGGGCGTCGCCGGTCGGCGCGGGCGGAGCGGTCGCCGTGCGCGTTCGCTGTCGCGCCGACCGCTTGGGCCGCTGCCACGGCCGGCTGGCGCTGAGGGCGGCGGGGCGGCGGCTCGCCCACCGGGCGGTGGCCCTCCCCGGGGCGAGCGGTGCCGTCGTGCGGCTGCGGCTGGGCGGATGGGCCCGCACACGGATAGCCGGCGCCGGGCGGCTGCGCGTGCGGGCCGTGGCCACGTCGACCATCCGTGTCGGCCGCTCCAGCCAGCGGCAACGCCCGATCGTCCTGCGCTCGCCATGACACGTCGGATCGGAGCGCAGGCCGTGGCGGTCGTCCTCGCGGCGGCGGCCGTCGCCCTCACCGCGGGCGCCGCGCCGGCGCCCGCCGACGACTGCGCCGGCCAGGCGCCCGGCGCGGGCGCGACGTTCGCCTACACCGGCGCCGTCCAGCACGTCCGCACCCCCGAGGGGGTCTCCCAGATGGCGGTCGAGGTGCTCGGAGGTCACGGCGGCGTCAAGGCCGACTCGGCTCCCGGCGGCGCGGGCGGCCTGCTCACCGCCACCCTCCCGGTGGTCGGCGGCGAGTGCCTCGACGTCTACGTGGGTCAGTACGGGGTCGACGACGGCGGCTGGGGCTGGGGCTTCGGTGGCAACATGGGCGCCTCGCTCGGTGGCTTCAACGGCGGCGGCGGTGGCGGCGCGAGCGCGATCGTGCGGGCCGGCGCCGCGCTCGCGGTCGCGGGCGGCGGTGGTGGCGGCGGTGGCGACGGGCGCTACGAGTTCGGCGGCACGGGCTTTCCCGGCGGCGCCGGTGGTGCGGGAGCGGGGCGCACCGGGCCGGGCGACTGGACCGGGCAGGACGGCCAGGACGCGCCCGACGAGAGCGACGTCGCCGGCGGCCAGGGCGGCTGGGGCCACGACGGGCGCAACGGCGGCAGCGGGGAGCATGCCGGGGCCGGCTTCGACGGCGGCGGTGGCGGCGGAGGCGGAGGCGCCTACGGCGGCCAGGGCGGCGCGTCCTACTACGGCGACTACCAGACCTACTCGTTCGTCGGAGGGGGTGGCGGCGGCGGCGGGAGCAGCGCCGCCGGCTCGACGGCCACCGACGTCGTCGCCTCGATCGCCAACCAGCCGTGCCCGGTCGACGGCTCGCCCGCGTGCGACGGCACGGTCACGCTGACCTGGGTCCTGCACCCCGCGCGGGTCGTCTCCTACGGCGGTGGCGGGCAGGCGACCCCGATCACCAGCCGCTTCCCGCGACCGCTGCAGGCCCGGGTGGTCGCCGCGAACGGCGCGGGCGTGGCCGGCGTCCCGGTCACCTTCGCGCTGCCCGCCAGCGGCGCGTCGGGCCGCTTCGACGATGTCGCCGGCGGCACGACCTCGACGGCGACCACCAACACCGACGGGCTCGCGACCGCGCCCCCGATCCGCGCCGGCGACACGGCCGGCGGCTGGAGCGCGACGGCGACCGTCGCGGATCTCGACGCGCCGGCCCGCTTCGCGCTGCACAACGACCCGGCACGCACGGCGACCGCGCTGGCGGCCTCCGCCGCACCCTCGGTCGCAGGCGAGCCGGTGCGGTTCGCCGCCACGGTCGCGGCGCTGCCATCGAGCGCGCCGCCTCCCTCGGGCAGCGTGCGCTTCACAGTCGACGGCCAGTACGTGCCGCCGGCGGTCGAGCTGGATTCCTCCGGCGTCGGTGTCTCCGACCCGATGACGCTGCCTGTCGGCAACCACGTCGTGCGCGCGTTCTTCGTCTCCGGCGACGGCGACGAGGATCCCAGCAGCGCGAGCATCACCCAGCGCGTCGAGCGGGCCCAGGCGACCGTCGAGCTCACCTCGCCGGACAACCCCTCCGAGGCCGGCGAGCCCGTGCCGTTCACCGCGGTGGTCGACGCCGCCGCGCCGGGGACCGGCACCCCGACGGGCACGGTGCGGTTCGAGCTGGACGGCGACCCGCTCGGCGATCCGGTGCCGCTGGCGGCGGGCAGCGCCACCTCGCCGGCCACCGGCCTGAGCGACGGACCGCACGTCGTCGAGGCCAGCTACTCCGGCGACGGCGACTTCGCCTCCGCCGGCGCCACCCTCGAGCAGACCGTCGGCGCAGCGGCGACCGCGACGGAGGTCGGGAGCAGCGCCGCCCCCTCCTCCTACGGCGAGCCCGTGACGATCGCCGCGACCGTCAGCTCGCCGGCCGGCGAGCCCGTCGGATCGGCCGACTTCAGCCTCGACGGCGCCGCCGTCTGCACCGCCGTGACGCTTGAGGGCGCCCAGGCCGAATGCACGTTGCCGGAGACGACCGCCGCCGGCGACCACCTCGTCACGGTCGCCTACACGCCGAGCAGCCCGACCTTCACCGCATCCCATGGCCGGGCGGTCCAGCGCGTGATCCCCGCGCGCACCACGCTGGGCGTGCTCGCGACCGGGAACCCGTCGGTCTTCGGCGAGAGCTACACGCTGCACGCCGACGTCGGGGTCCTCGGACCCGGTGCGGGAACGCCCACGGGCAGCGTCCAGTTCCGCGTCGACGGCGCCGCGGTCGGCAGTCCCGTCGTGGTCGGCGCCGACGGCGCAACCTCCGGATCGCTCGCGCCGCTGCCCGCCGGTGTCCACGTCGTGGGGGCGGTCTGGGGCGGCGACGCGAACTTCGCGCCGTCGGCGGCGACCGCGCCGTACGTGGTCGATCGCGCGCAGTCGACGGCCAGCGTGTACTCCTCGGCCGATCCGTCGCCCGCCGGGACAGCGGTGACCTTCGTCGCCGACGTCGACCTGATCGCGCCCGGGGCGGGCAGCGCCGGCGGCGCCGTGCAGTTCCGCGTCGATGGCGTCGATCGCGGCGACCCGGTCCCCGTGAGCAACGGCAGCGCCAGCTCGGCGCCCGTGACCGGACTGACGCCCGGCGAGCACGACGTGCGCGCGTCCTACCTCGGCGACGGCGACTCCGAGCCGTCGGAGGCGACGATGGTCCAGAGCGTCAGCACGGGCGGCCCGCCGCTGCTGCCGATCGGCCCCATACCCCCGTTCCCGCCTCGCGCGTCGGTCTCCCCGCCGCTCTGCCATCGCCCGGTCGTGTTGACCGGCGTCCGGCCACGCGGCGGGCGCGTGCTGCTCACCGGCGTCGCCCGCCGTGACTACCTCGGCCGGCGCGTCTCGATCGTCAGCCGCGGGCGCTGGGTCACGCAGGCGACCGTCCGCCGCAACGGGAGCTTCCACGCCCGCGCACCCCGACCGAGTGGCCGGCACTGGGGCCGATCGCCCTACCACGCTCGGGTCGCGGGCCTGCGCTCCCCGACCGTGCGGCTGATCCCGGACGTGCGGATCGTCAGCCGGCGCAACCTGCCCGACGGCCGTGTTCGGCTGCGCGCCAAGGTCACCGGCGGCGGGCCCGCGACCGTCGCGGTCGTCCGCCAGCGCGGCTGCCACGCGGGAACCGCCCGGCGCGTCGGGCGGGTGCGCGCTGGCCGGGCCGGGCGGCTGACCGTGGTCCTCGAGGCTCCACCGCGCGGCTCGGCGTCCACGGTCTACCGCCTGCGGACCGCGGGCGGCCCGTCGCGGCCGGTCGTCGTCGCGCCGCGGCGCTGAGCGCGCGCGCCGGCTCGGGCGAGCAGGCGCGAACTACAATCGCGGCGGATGGCAGTGGGGGACAGGATTTCCGGCCTGCTCGAGCGGAGGGAGGAGCTGGAGACCCTCCAGGGGCTCGTCGAGCGGGCCGCGCAGGGGCGCGGCACGGCGTGCATCGTCGACGGACCCGCCGGCATCGGCAAGACGGCCCTGCTGCACGCGACGGTCGAGCACGCACGCGAGCACGGCGTGAGAGCGCTGGTGGGTCGCGGCAGCGAGTTCGAGGGCGAGGTGGCCTTCGGAGTGGCGCGCGACCTGCTCGAGCCGGAGCTGGCTGGCCGCCGGGCGCCTGGCGCCGCGGCCGTCCTCGATCGCGACGCGCCCGCCCGTTCGGGCGAGCCCCAGGCGCCCGAGCGCGCGCTGCTCACCCTGCACCGGCTCGTCGCCCTGCTCGCGCGCGAGTCGCCCCTGCTCCTCTGCGTCGACGATGCGCAGTGGGTCGACTCGCCCTCGCTGCGGTTCCTCGCCTTCCACGCTCGCCGCCTCGCGCAGCTTCCGGTGGCACTGCTGGTGACGGTGCGCACGCCGGGCGATCGAGCCGCCAACCCCGCGCTCGGCGAGCTGCTGGTCGGTGAGCACGATCGCATCCTGCGGCCGGCGCCGCTCAGCGCCGCGGCGACCGCCGCGCTCGTGGAGGAGCGCTGGCCAGGGCACGCGACCCGCGAGCTGTGCGCCGCCTGCCACGCGGCGACCAACGGCAATCCCTATCTGCTGCGCGAGCTGCTCGCGGCCCTGCGCCAGTCCGGCCTGGAGTCCGCCGACGAGGCCGTTCCGCGCCTGCTCGAGCTGGGCGCCCGAACGGTCGCGCCGATCGTCCTCGACCGCCTCGGGCGGCTGCCTCCCGAGGCGATCGAGCTCGCGCGCGCCGCCGCGGCCGCCGGTGCGCTGGGGTCGGCCGAGGATCTCGCGCGGCTCGCGGGTCTCGACCCGAGCGGGGCGGCCGAGTCCGCGCGCCTGCTCGCCGACGCCGAGCTGTTCGCCGCCGCCGACGGTCCGCGCTTCGCCCACCCACTGATCCGCTCGGCGATCCGGGCGACCGTGCCGGCCCGTCGGCTCGACGCGCTCGGCCGGGCGGCGGCCCGGGCGCTCGCCGCCAACGGCGACCTCGAGGCCAGCGCGGCCGGCCTGCTCGACGTGCCGCCGCGCGGCGACGCGTGGAGCGCGGACGTGCTCGTTCGCGCGGGCGCGATGGCTCGCAGCCGCGGCGCGCCCGACGTCGCCGTCACGCTCCTGCGCCGGGCGCTCGCCGAGCCGCCGCCCGCCGAGCGGCGCGGCCAGGTCCTCGCCGCGCTCGGCTCCGGCCAGCTCGCGCTCGGCGACGACGAGTCGATCGGCAACCTCCAGGCAGCGCTCGAGCTGGCCGACGGTCCACGCGAGCGCGCCGCGCTCGCCTCCGACCTGGCCGGCGCGTATCTGCGCGCCCTGCGCATCCGAGAGGCGGTCGATGTACTCGACGCCGCCATCAAGGAGCTGGGGGGAGACGACGCCGGGCTGGCCGCGGATCTCGAGTCGACGCTGCTGATGTTCGCCAGCTGGGATCCGGGCCTGCGACCGCTGGTGGTGGAGCGGCTGGGCGCTTTGGCCGAAGCGCCCCCCGACCCGGAGGTCGACGGCGAGCTCCCCTACCGCCGGAGCCTCGTCGCGCTGGCGGCGGAGTCGATCGCGCAGTGCCGGCCGGCGGCCCACGGCATCGCGCTGATCGAGCAGGCGCTCGCCGGCGGCACCCTGTTGCGCTCGGAGCCCGTCGGGCACTGCGGCGCCGCCCTCCTGCTCACGATGTCGGGCCGTCCGGACCTGGCGCGCACCCACCTGGAGGAGGCGATCGCCGCTGCGCGTGAGGACGGCAACGGCGTCGTCCTGCGAGCCGCTCTGATGCTCCGCAGCCACGCGGCCCTCGCCGAGGGCGACGTCGCCGCGGCCGACCGCGATGCCCGCGCGGCGCTGGACGTGGGCTCCGAGCAGGATCCCGGAGCCGCGGTCATCTCGTGGATGCTCGTCGACTGCCTGCTCGAGAGCGGCCGGGTCGACGATTGCGAGGCCGTTCTCCGCCGCTACCAGCTCACCGGGCCGCTCCCCGAGCTCTCCCCGTTCAACCCGATCCTGCACGCCCGCGGGCGGGTGCGCATCGCCGCCGGCTCGGCGCGGGCCGGGCTCGAAGACGTGCTGCTCGCGGGTGAGCGCCAGGACGCCGTCGGCCAGCGCAACCCGGCGCTGATGCCCTGGCGCGCGACCGCTGTCGGAGCGCTGTTGACACTTGGCGACCGCGCCGCAGCCTGCGAGCTGGCGCAGGAGAATCTGGAGCTCGCACGCGCCTTCGGCCCGTCGCACGTCGTCGGTCCGGCGCTCCGCGTGCTCGGCCGGGCGCTGGGGCACCGGGACGGGCTCCCCGCGCTGCGCGAGGCGATCGAGCTGCTCGACGGCTCGTTCGCGCAGCTCGAGCTGGCCCGGGCGAGGACCGACCTCGGCCTGGCGCTGCGCGACCGCGGCGATCGCTCGGCGGCGCGCGCGGAGCTGTCGGCCGCCGCCACGGCCGCGCTGGGCCTCGGCGCCACGGTCCTGCACGAGCAGGCGACCACCGCCGCGATCGACTGCGGCGCCCGTCCGCGCGGGCGCCCCCACCACGGCGCCGACGCGCTCACCCCAGCCCAGCGTCGCGTCGCCGAGCTCGCCTCCCGCGGCACCACCAACGCCGAGATCGCGGCCACGCTCTTCATCACCATCAAGACCGTCGAGACACACCTCACGCGCAGCTACCGCACGCTCGGGATCAGCTCACGAAGCCAACTGCCCGCCGGGCTCGCGGCGAGCGAGCGGGTGGAGTGACGCCGCGGGATCCTTTCCTAGAGTCCGCCCTTAGGAAAGGATCGCGCCGTTCCTTTCCCAACTGACGCCCGTCAGCCGCTCTCCGCCTCGAGCGCCGCCGCGACCGCCTCGAACTCGGCGAGCGCGGCGGTGAGATCCTCGACGATCTCGCGAGCGATGACGTCGGGCGGCGGCAGGTCGTCGACGTCCTCGAGCGACTCGTCTCTGAGCCATGTGATGTCGAGGTTGACCTTGTCGCGGGCGACCAGCTCCTCGTAGGAGAACGGCTTCCAGCGCTCGGATTCCGCACGCTGGTCGCGCGGCCGACCTGGAAGGTAGGAGGCCACGAAGTCGTCGAGGTCGTCGCGGCGCAGCGGGCTCTTCTTCAGCGTGAAGTGCTTGTTGGTCCGCAGGTCGTAGACCCAGAGGCGCTGCGTCCACGGCTGCTCGGCGGCCGGCTTCCTGTCGAAGAACAGAACGTTGGCCTTCACGCCGGGCTTGTAGAAGATCCCTGTCGGTAGGCGCAGCAGCGTGTGGAAGTCGTAGTCGTCGAGCAGCTTGCGGCGCAGCGTCTCGCCCGCCCCGCCCTCGAACAGCACGTTGTCGGGCAGCACCACCCCGGCCCGGCCGTTGCTCTCGAGGATGGACATGATGTGCTGCAGGAAGTTCAGCTGCTTGTTGGAGGTCGTGACGACGAAGTCCTGGCGGAAGATCTCTGCGCCGTCGTCGCTGCCGTTGCCGATGTCGGTGCTGGAGCTGCGCCCGAACGGCGGGTTGGCGAGGACGACGCTCCACCGCTCCCCGGGATCGGCGATCAGCGCGTCTTTCTGGTCGATGAGTGCCTCGCCGGTGATCGAGCCGACTCCGTGCAACAGCAGGTTCATCGACGCCAGGCGCGCGGTGGTGGAGCCGATGTCGATCCCGCGGACGAACTCGGTGCGCAGGTGCTCGTGAACGGGCGGCGTGAAGGCGCTCGCATCGCGGGTCGCGTAGGCGTAGGCAGCGAGCAGGAACCCGCCGGAGCCGCAGGCGGGATCGATGACCCGGTCGGCGACGGTCGGCTGGACGACATCGACGATCGCGTCGATGAGCGGGCGCGGCGTGAAGTACTGCCCGGCGGTCGTCTTGGTGTCGCCGGCGCTGCGCTCCAGGAGCTCCTCGTAGGCGTCACCGTTGATGTCGGTCCCCGCGGCCGACCAGTTCTCCTTGTCGATGTAGTCGACGATCAGGGTCTTCAGGTGCGACGGGTTGGTGATCTTGTTCTGAGCGCCGCGGTAGATCGTGCCGAGCACGCCGGGCTGGCTGGCCAGGCCGCGCAGGATGTGGTTGTAGGTGTCCTCGAGTTCCTCGCCGGACAGCCCGACCAGCTGGCTCCACGAGTACTCCTCGGGGACGACTCGCTCCGCGTTGATCGTCCGCGTCGCGCGCTCCTCGGCCATCTTCAGGAACAGCAGGAACGTGAGCTGCTCGGTGTAGTCGTACATGTTGACGCCCGCATCCCGGAGCACATTGCTCCCGGCGACGAGCTTCGAGACGAGACGGCGCGATTCGGTCACGGACGCATTCTCACGCGGCAGCCGCCTCGGCGGTGAGCTGGCCGGAGAAGGCGGCGGCGAGGAGGGCGCGGCGGAGCGAGATGCCGCGCCGATGTGCGACATCTAACTGCTCTCGTAGGCGTGAGTGCGCGTCGTCCAACGCCGTTCGCCGCGCCAGGAGCTCGTCGCGAAGATCAGGGCGAAGCAGCGGGATCTCGATAGCTTTGACGACCCCCAGGCTGAGGTTCGGCTGCACTCCGCCAGCAGCGAGACGACGCAGCTTGCCGTAGTTCGCGTCGAGCACGAGACGCACCCATGGCCTGAGCGCGTCGTCGCGCACCGCGATGGCTGCGCACGCCTGATTAGTGGTCGCATCGATCCCTAGCTCCGCCGTCGTACCGCGCGTCTTGCCCTCGCCGTACATCGCGATGAGAAGGGAGCCCGCGGGCACAATCTTCAGGGTCGTCTGGTCGAGAGCTTCCTGTGTGACGAACTGGGTGGAGCGGGTGATTAGCCCTTGGTGCAGGTCACCGCTCGTGATCCACGGAATCGTCCCGTTGTCGTAGAACGCCCTGTTGCCCTTGAGCGGCGTGAGCCCGCTGCTGACCTTCGCGAGCGAACCAAGCCGCTCGATGACGACACCGGTCGATCTCGCAGCCTCAGCAACGGCTGTCGCCAGCACTGCATCTCGGAGTGCGCTCGAACGACTCAACGCATTGAGGACGCCCTGTTGAGCGGCGTCGAGACGCGAGAGGTGGTCCTCGAGCAGCGCGACGATCCGCCGCTGCTCGTCCATAGGTGGGAGCGGGATGCGGAACTGTCGAAGATCGGCCGCACCCAAGCGCATGCGGCCGGTTGCCCCCGCCATGAGCGCCTTGGCCTTCGACCGCACAGACGGCTCCATGCACCAGTAGTAGAGATACCCCCAATCCACGAGATGCCCCGGACGAACCACGATGAACTCGGTGCTGCCACCGACCCGTTCGAGTCCGGAAGGCACCTGCGCGAGCTTGCCATTCTCGAGGCAGGGCGTGATACGCGCGAACAGGACATCGCCAGGTTGCGCCCGCACCCCCGATCGAGTACCTCGCGCCTCATAGTAGGTCGGCCAGCGCTCTCCCACCTTCACGGCGTCCATAGGCACAAAGGGCGCCTCAGGGGGTAGCGCAGCGTCCTTGGGGGCCACCTCGCAGACGTCACTTAGCGCTGGGGTGGGCCACCCGCTCTCGGAAGCGCTCACGCCGTGAGCTCCTCGTTGAGCTCGTCGAGGAGGATCGCCGCGCGGTCGCCGAGGTCACGCATCGCGCCATCGGCGCCGCCGTTCTCGGTGAACGGCGGGTTGTCGAGGTCGGCGGGAGCGATTCCTGCGGAGGCGGCGATGACCTCCACGATACGGTCGAGCCACCAGCGCTCGATGTTCGAGAAGGTCACCCCGGCCTGCTCCTGCTGGAGCAGCCAGCCGGCGTAGCGCTCCTGCACGCGGTCGGCGTAGGGGACCAGCTCGTCGTCCTCGCCGAGCGCGAAGCGGACGAGCGACACCAGGTCGGTGAGCGTCCGGCTGGGGCCAACGTCGCGCTGAGCGTCGCGCTCGACGGCGGCGTGGGCCTCCCAGATGACGTCGGGCGTCCAGTTGTAGGGGGGCCTGGCGATCCGGTCGGCCAGCTCCTTGATGTCGGCGAAGGACACGCGCCGCTCCCGCGCCTCGGTGAGCAGCTGGATCGCGGTGATCTCCGAGCGGTGCTCCTCGAGGTAGGCGCGCCACGACTCGACAACCGACTTCGCCTTGCTGGTGTCGACGACCCCGTGGGCGTCGAGGAGGGTGTCCGCGGAGACCTCGTCGATGACCCGGTCGTGTGTGCGGCGCAGCTCCAGGATGCGGGCGCGCAGATCGGGGTTGGAGGCCAGCGGGCGGACGGCGTCGATGATGAGCTGCTGGCGAGCGGCCTCGGGATCGGCGGCACCCTCGACCGCCGCCGCCTGGGCGTCGGCGTCGACGGCATCGACGAGGTGGCGCACGACCGCCTGCAGCGAACCGCCCGCGACCCGGTCCAGCTCGGCACGCTCGTCGGCGGTGACCTGCATCTCCAGCGCCGCCAGGCGCGAGGCGAGCGTCGCGGTCTCGTCCTCGGTGATCGTGAGGTTCGCTGTCTTGTCCAGCAGCTTGGCGAGGCTGATCGACTTCACGCGGTTCAAGGGCGGCTCGACGAAATCGTGTTCGGTGACGCCGATGGCATCGACGAGCACGAAGCGCGTCTTCTCGGTCGCGTCCGGCGTGACAGCCTGGAAGTCCGCGTCGGGGATCGTGCGAGCGCCGCGGCCCTTCATCTGCTCGAAGTACTGCGGCGACCGAACGTCGCGCATGAAGAAGACGCACTCCAGCGGCTTGACGTCAGTGCCAGTGGCGATCATGTCGACGGTTACCGCGATACGTAACGCCGGGCTCGTGCGGAACGCGGCGAGCTGACGCTCTGCGTTGCGCGCCGTGTAGGTGATCTTGGCCGCGAAGTCGTTGCCCTTGCCGAAGACTTCGCGCACCTGGGTCACGATCTCCTCGGCGTGGGCGTCGTCCTTGGCGAAGATCAGCGTCTTCGGCACGACCGAGCGGCCGCGGAAGATCTCGGTGAACAGCCGGTCGCGGAAGGTCTCGAGCACCGTGCGGATCTGGTCGGTCGCGGTGACTGCCCGATCGAGCTGTCCGGCCTGGTAGTCGAGGTCATCCTCGAGCGTCTCGTAACGCTGGGCGCGGGTCCGCCGATCGACCTTGGGGACGATCGTGCCCGCTTCGATGGTCGATCCCCTTTCGCTGATCTGGGTCTTGATCCGGTAGATGTCGAAGTCGACATTGACGGTGTCCGCCACCGACTGCGGGTAGGTGTACTCGGACACGAGGTTCTGCTTGAAGAAGCCGAACGTCTGCTTCCCTGGCGTGGCCGTCAAGCCGACGACGTGCGCGTCGAAGTACTCCAAGACGCCGCGCCACTGGCCGTAGATCGACCGGTGGGCCTCGTCGACGATGACCAGGTCGAACGCCTCGGGCGGGATGTCCGGGTTGTAGGCCACCGTCACGGGGCTGTCGGGCACCCATCCGTCCAGCCCCGGATCGTCGCTGTCACCGACCTCCTCGTTGCGCAGCGCCTTGAAGACCCGCTGGATGGTCGAGATCGCGACGCTCGTCGCGTCCGGCATCGGCCCGCGCCGTAGGCGGTTGACGTTGTAGAGCTCGGTGAACTTCCGGCCGTCGTCGGGCGTCTTGTAGTTCTCGAACTCGGCCATCGTCTGCTTGGCGAGGTTGTTGCGGTCGACGAGGAAGAGGATCCGGCCGAAGCCCCCGTGCTTGAGCAGGCGGTAGGACAGCGTGACCGCGGTGTAGGTCTTGCCCGCGCCGGTGGCCATCTGAACGAGGCTGCGGTCGTAGCGCTGCTCGGCGAGGCTCTGCTCGACCCCGTTGACCGCCACGGTCTGCGCAGGGCGCAACAACGTCTCGTCGAGCGGCGGGAGCGCCCTGACCTTGCCGCGCCAGGTCGGATGCTCCTCGTCCTTGCGCTTGACGATGCCCGCCAGCGTCTCCGGCTGCGGGAAGTGGAAGATGCGCCGCGCGCGCGGCTCCGGGTCGAACCCGTTGGTGAAATGGGTCTCGGTGCCGCTCGCCTCGAACACGAACGGCAGGCGCCCCTCCGTGGTGAGCGCCGCGAGCTGGACGTCGGCCGGCAGGCCCTCGGCGTACATCGCGCTCTGCCACTCCACGCCCGAGAGCGCGGTCCCCTCTGGCTTGGCCTCGATCACGCCGACGGCGGACTGATCGACGTAGAGCAGGTAGTCGCCCCGTCCGTGGCCAGACTTCAGCGTCACCTCGCGGACGGCGACGCCACGCGCTGCGAAGAGATTCATCTCCTGCTTGTCCTGCACCGACCAGCCAGCTTCGCCCAGCTGCCGATCGATCAGCACCCGAGCGCGCGCCTCTGCCGGCAAGCGGTCCGCGCCCCCCGAACTCATGACGCGCAGGCTACCGCGAGCTGGCAGGTCGCGCTGGCGATCGGGGCGAGGCGAGCGGGGCTGGCTGGGGGCGCCGACATCGGCGAGCCCGCGCTCACGAAGGCGGTTGATCCGGCGGGTTGACCATCACTTGGCGGGCCTGGGCCGCCCGCAGGCCGTCGCGGACGCTGTCCTCGATCTGGACGACGACTACTTCCAGCCCCCATGTGCGGAGAGCCTCGGCGAGCCAGCTCGTGCCCATGACACAGGCGGCTGCCTCACTGTCTCCGAAGGCGAGCACGAGACGGGCGCCGGGGCGGGTGCGCGCCGCTGTGATCAGCTTCAGGGCGTCGCGCGCGACTTTGTGGAACTGGGCGCCCTTCAAGTGCCCCTGTCGGGAGAAGACCTCGCACAGCACGGATTCGTCGGCGGCCACCCCGTCCACCTCGATGCGGGCGCCTCCCGACAGGCCCAGCACCTGCGACTCCAGAGTCGCCCCAAGCGCGCGCCCGACCCCTTCCAAGATCAGACGCTCGGCCTGCCGCTGCTCGCGGGAATCACTTGCATGCGCCATCGCACCGCCCAGTCGCCTGTCGCTCATCTACTTCACGAGACACCGACTCGTCTACGCCCGCTATGCACACCCGGCGAGTCAAGCCGCCGCTCGTGCATCGAAGTACAGCATCGGACCGCGGCGGTCGAGTTCTGTGACCACCAGGCCCGACGCCGCGAGGTGGGCTTCGACCTCGGTCGCGGTGGCGACATTGCCGAAGTCGCCTAGCCCGGGCCGAATCAACAGCCGCTGACGGAGGCTGTCGCTGCCCCGCACGAACGCGCAGCCGACCAACCGCCCTCCTGGTGCGAGGACGCGAGCGGCGTCGTCGATCGCAGCGGCCGGGTCGGGGAAGCAGTGCAGCCCCCACAGCGACAGGAACAGGTCGGCGCTCGCGGCGGGAAGCGGGATCGCGGCCGCTTCGCCGCGGACGAACTCGATGCCGTCCAGGCCGAGCTCTTGCGCCCGTGCGCCTGCACGACTCAGCATCGACGGTGAGAGATCGACCGCCACGTAACGCACACCAGGCGGCGGCCGGACGAGACTGAACGCCGCGCCCGCCCCGCACGGGCAGTCGACGATCGTCTGCCCCGCCCCGACCTCGCCGATCGCGGCCATGCGGTCGTAGTAAGGGGCGAGGTCTCCTCCCCACACCAGCCGGCTGATCCGCCGCGCCAGCCACGGGCGGCGCATGTAGGCGCTGTAGAAGCCGCCGAACGCCGATGCGTAGAAGTCGTCGCGCGCCACCCGAACGCCACCCTAGACAGGCACGCGCCGTTACGCCGCGCCGGCCTTGGGCCACCGCCCGCATAGGCTGGCCTGCGGGATGTCACGGGGCGCCGCCGGCGATCCGAGGTCGCTTACGCCTGCGCTGCTTCAGGCGGTGCTGCGTGCTGCCTATCGCGAGCTCTCGTGGGGGCTGCCCAACGTCGCGCGCGAGCTTGCCCGCTGGCATCGGCGCGCGAGCACGATCCCCGACCAGACGCTGCGAGCCGATGCCCTCGACGCGCTCGACCACAAGCGCACCAACACCGACGGTGCCGCGGTGTTCGCGACGCTGCTCACCGCCCGCAACCTCCATGTCCTGCGGCTACTGGCCGTCTACCAAGCCCTCTGGGACTACCTCGACAGCAGCGTCGAGCGCCACCCCACCGAGGCCAACGGCCGCGAACTCCACCTCGCACTCGTCGACGCGCTCGAGCCCGGCGCCCCTCTCTCCGACTACTACCGCCACCACCCCTGCCGCGACGACGACGGCTACCTCGTCGGGCTGGTCCAACGCTGCCGCGACTGCTGCCAGCAGCTCCCCTCCTACCCGAAGGTCCAGCCGACCGTCGTCGCCGAGGCACGCCTCGCCCAGATCCAGGCGCTCAACCACCTGCCCGACCGGGCAGACCGCGACGCCGCGCTCGCCGACTGGGCTCAAAGCGAGTTCCCCACCCCGCAGCCCGCCGAGTGGTTCGAGATAACCGCGGCCGCCAGCGCGTCGCTGGTCATCCTGCCTTTGCTCGCGCTCAGCGGCGACGCGCGGTTGACCGACGACGAGGTCGACGACGCGCGCGCCGTCTACTGGCCCTGGGTCACGATCGCCACGACGATGCTCGACAACTACGCCGACCAAGACGAGGACCTAGCCAACGGCAACCACAACTACTTCAGCCACTACCCCACAGCGGCCACCGGGGTAAGGCGGGTCGGCGAGGCGATCGACCGCGCGACCCGCAACGTCACCACACTCGCCCACGGCGAGCGCCACCTGGTCATCGTCGCGTCGATGATCGCGATGTACCTGAGCAAGACCAGCGATCGAACGGCCACCAGCCGCGCCGAGCGCCGCCGCCTCGCACACGCCGGCGGACCGCTGGTGTCGGTCCTGGTGCCAATCCTCCGCCTATGGCGTCTCGCCTACGGCGTCGCGTCCCGCTGACAACTGGCGGTCATGGCGCCAGGGCGAGATGGGGCAAGGCGGGATCCAGAAATCGACCGCGAGACCTTCCTAGGAGCAGTTCCCCTGCATTGGATTGGCGGTCCAGAGCATCTGGTCCGGCGACCAGCTCCCTGCGAACGATCGGTCAGCCAGGGCCGGGTCGATCAGCCGTGCCGCGATCGCGTGCCCCGCGTCTGGGTCGTCGCCAGCGATCGACGCGACGGTCTGGTTGCGCCAGGGCCTTCCCCAGTCGCGAGGGGGCACGGGCAGGTGTGCTGGCAATGATTGCCTGGCACGCGCTTCGAAGATGCTGTCGAGCGCCAGACGTAGCTGCTCCCCGTCGACCGAGAGACTGGCCGCGATCAGCGCGATGTCGATCAGATCCTTGACCCGGGACGACGGTGTGTCAGCGTCTGGGCCGTAGCGTCGCGTGTAGGCATGGACCTTCTCCGCCAAGTGCCGCTCGATCGGCAACGCCGGGATCTTGACTGTGGGGAGATCCGCAAAGCTGAGCATCGCGGGTAGACACAGCTCGACGGGCGCGAGAGCCGACGCCGGGTCGAGACCGATGTCCAAGAGCACCGTCTCGAACTCGCGTCCGTCGACGCGCGCCATCACCCACCATCGCTGCCCCTCGCTCTCCCAGCCAGCGGGTGGCTCGACCCGCTCGACCTCGAACACGAAGTGATCGCCGAGGTCGGCGTCGGCGGCGTCGAGCAGGAAGTCGACGACATCCCGGTTGGTCGATGTCCAGTCCACATCGATGTCCTTCGTAGTCCGGGCGACCTCGGCGAGCCTCAGCTCCAAGGCGAAGCCGCCCTTGAGCACCCACTCGCCAGGCGCGACGAAGAAGAGACGGGCGAGGAAGCGCTCAAACGTGACCCGCTTCCGCAAACGAGAGACGAGAGCCGCATCGGGCGGACCATCTCCTGCGGATGCATCCGTTCGCAGGCGTTGCTCGAGCGCAGCCCGAAAAGCCTTCGGACCGGCGTACTTCATGCCCTGCCTGCCAGAGCCCTACGCAGCCGCTTCTGACCGGCCAGGGAACCGCCACCAGCACGTGCCTCCAGACGCTGCACCGACGTCAGGCCGCGATCGAGCGCCTGCGCGACCGCGAGCTCGGTCTGCTCGGTGACGCCGTGCGCCGCAAGTGAGTCGAGCAGGGTCCGCTCGACCGATGTCACCGGCAGCTCCTCGCGCCGGGCCCTGTCCTCCGGCGGCACGCCACCGGTCACGAAATGGAGGCGGACGCCCGGCCGCCTGCTGCGGTGACCGCGATGCGCACGGGCAGCCGTCAGATGCACAGCCGCGGGGATGACGTCGCTGAGGCCGTAGAGATCGAGAGCGCTGTCATGCGAGACGACCGCATCGACCGGCCGACCGACCGCGAGCCACGTCGCCACAAGGTCCTCGCGCGGCGATCGTGGAAAGTTCCGCAGCCGATAGAGGCCCCGATCGACCCGAATCAGCGCCCCTCCCTCAGCGGAGTGATGCGACAGCAAACGCCTCGAAACCCCAGCCTCTACGGCCTCAGCCGCCGTGAGGTAGCCCGCCTGGGGCTCGGCGAGGCGGTAGAGCCGATCGATGCTGCTTTTGTCAGAGGTTGAAAACATCCAGTGTGCTTTTAGGCTGACATTGTAGCGCGGTGGCACCTACGGCCACTCGCCGACCCGCTCGGAGTAGCGATCGAGCGCAAGATCGCCGAGCACATCGCCGTTCGCCCCGACTTCTTCGCCGACCCTGTAGGGCGTTCGGGAGCGCCCGGACCCTTCTCGGCCCGGTTAGGCCATTCCGCGCGGACGAGGCGGAACGGCTGCGGTAGTCCTCGCGTCCAGCGGGCTGCAGCCGGTCGGTGGCCAGTCGGTCATGAACACGCAGGCGATCAGCGACTTCGGCCGCGCCACGCTCGGAGCGACGACGCCGGTCCAGCCGTCCTCCCACAGCCGAAGACCGACCTGCTGGTAGGCGGCCCAGGTCTGGCGGTAGGGCGTCGGCATCTGCAGCCCGACCGCCGCGAGGCGGTCCTCGGTCGCGAGGTCGGCCAACTCGACGTCGAGGCTCCAACGATGGTGGTCGTGCGGGATGTGATCCTGGGGGCTGAAGCCCTGCTCGGCGGTAGATGCCTTGCTGGGGCGGGGCATCCAAAAGGGGAAGGGACGGGTCACGGATGCCCCGCCCCCAGAATTGGAGAACAAGCACCGGGAACAAGCCACGAGTTGGGAGTCCAGCCCCAGAAAGCAGAACACCCCGCTCTAGCAGGGCTTCGCGAAATTGCGGGGGAACGATTCGCCCTTAACGGAGTGGTGGCGGTGCCGATCGAATGGGCGTCGGAAGCCGGCTAGCAGCGCATCACACCGCCGCCACGCTACGCGCGACCTCGAACAGCTCCTCGGGCATGGGTGTCTGCAGGCGCCAGGTGAAAGCCACTGGGCGCTCACCCTCGTGCTGGACGTAGCTGACGGGGCCGAGGAAGTGGAAGGCCGCAGTGCCCAGCGGGTCGCGGCGTTGCTCACAAACGAAGAGCAGGACGTTAGTGCCACGCTCGGCGTGCTCGATGTAGCGGCGCACCGTCGGCTGGCGGGGCGACTGCCGCGACTGCGACTCCCAGTGGAAGAGCTCCCGACTGATCGCGTAGTCGCGGTACATCGTGGTTGGGGAGTAGTCGCGCTCCGCCTTGAGTAGGTCGACGAAGAAGACGTCGCTCACGGCCTGAGGGACCCAGAGAACGCCACCCTGGGTGATCTTCGGCTTGGCACCGGTCGCAAAGCCGAAGGCCGCGATCACCTCCTGACGCGAGTAATGTCCGTGCAAGTTCAGCGGGATGTCCAGCCCAAGCGGTGACGGTCGTGCTGTCGTTCGCCAGCGCGCATCAAGCGCCTCCAGGAGCTGGCGAAGCTCGCCACGCACCGCGTCCTCCCTCCGAAGCGCGTTGAAGAACCCGGCGACGGAGTCGTGCTCTTGCCCGGATCCGAGACCCCAAGCGAGCATCGTGAGCAACCGCAGCTGCCGCTCATCCGCGCCCAGGTCCGGGGGAGTCTCCCCCGCGAGGGCTTCCGCGGAGCCTAAATGGTGCGCAGGTTTCCCTGCTGTTGCTCGAGCCGGGTTCTAACCGCAGCAATCTTGGCCGGGGCGCGGTACAGGTACTCAATAATCGCGTCAGCGAAGTCCGCAATAACCGACACGTCCGCCTCACTCACATCGCCCGCTTGAGCGTGAGCACCCAGGTTGCGAATCTGCCTTAGCTGATCAGCCATCTCCGCAAGAGTTGGTGGGATGCGTCCACTGTCGGCGAGGGCGCGAAGCTGGTCCACCAAGCGGTGACCCTGAACGCCCTCCTCGACCGCGACCATCTCAAGCAGGCGACCGATGAGGACCGCGTAGGCGTTCGGCTCTACCGCCTGCACCTTCAAGCACGCCTCGTACGCGCGTGCGACGCTCTCGGGCAATCCCTCGTACGAGCGGTCGGACGTGGTTGGATGCACTACGTCAACTCGCTCCTCGTCTGGCTCAACCTCCCACCACGTGACATCCTGAAGCACAGCTTGCTCACAGCTCACGCATTGGAGGAGCCGCCAGAACTTCATGAACCGGTAGCTGGAGCCCGGAGGGTCTTCGTTGTCCACATGGACGTGGGTGCCTCGAACGTCCAGCGCCGTGCGCTGAAAGCAGTGCGGACATCGGTCGACCAACTGCGACGGGCCAATAATATTAGAGCTGGGTTCGGTCACGCCGTGATTGAAGCACTGAACGCTCTGAACTGCGGAGGTTCCGCACCGTCTCACCCGACGCTTGAATCTCGTCATGGCCGTCTCCAACGATTCCAGAAGCCGTATCCCTCCGCGCGCGCCGCCCGACCGAGTGCCGCACGACGGCTCCTGCCCGCCGCGACCGTAGGGCCCGGATCCTCATTCCAGAAGTTCGACTGGTCTGACGCGAGGCTGTGACCTCGTGGAGCTCCCAGCCCGATTCAGCCTATCCGGCGACCCAGAAGCACGAGAAGCCGCTATGGCAAGGACCGGCCGCTCCGGAGATCGCGCCGCAGGATGTCGAGGCGTTCATGCGCCACCAGCGGTCGAGGGGACTCGCACCGTCCACGATCTCAAACCACGTCAACTACCTCCATTCGATCTTCGGCTACGCGGTCAGGCGGTCGCTCGCGCCGCCGTCGAACCCGGTCGCGCTCGCGGACAAGATCCGCGTGCCGCACACCAGCCCGGATGTCAAGTTCCTCACCGTCGAGGAAGTCGAGGCGCTACTCCGAGCGATTCCCGACGACGCCCTCGGACCGACAGACCGCGCATCCTCTACCTTGCCGCCACCTACACCGGACTGCGCCAAGGCGAGCTACGCGCCGTGCGGTGGAAGGACATCGACTGGTCGGCCGGAGTGATCCGCGTCCGACGAAACTTCACCAGAGGCGAAGAGGGCACGCCGAAGTCCCGCCGCTCGACGCGCGCGGTCCCGATGGACGACCGCCTTGCAACGGCCCTCGGCCAGCACCACCAGCGAACGCTGTTCTGCGCCGACGAGGACCGCGTGTTCTGCCATCCCCACTCCGGCCGCCCCTACGACGACTCGAAAATGAGGAAACGGTTCTACGACGCAATGAAGGCCGCCGGGATGGAGCGCCGCTGCGGCCGGGACAACGGCATCACCTTCCACTCCTTCCGCCACACCTTCGGCACCAGGATGGCCGCAGCCGGCGCACCGATGCGCGCGATCCAAGAGTAGATGGGCCACCGTGACATCCAAACCACCCAGATCTACGCCGACTACGCCCCCGATCCAAGCAACGGCCGAGAATGGGTGCGACGAGCGTTCGCGTCGGAGGACGCTGGTCAGTCTGTCGCCGCGTCACCGTCGCTTGAGGCAGTCGCCGTGACGCGCTTCGCGCGATCCATTCGTATGGCGAACAGCGTCCCATCAACCAAGACGAGGTACTGAATCGCCTGCTCTGGCCCTACGTCCCTCGTTTGACCTTGCACGGCGAGGTTTCTCATGACCAGGATCCCGTCGATGGCTCGCTGCGTCTCAGCGCGGATCAACCCCTGCTGATGTGCGAGGTCGGCTAAGGAGTGCAAGCCAAGGCGATTGAGATCGAGGTTCGGATCGGCAGGCGGATTTGCGAGCAGGTCACGCAACTCTGACTCGACACGAGAGTAGGCCTCCAAGATGGCCGCTTCGGGCGACTCCTCGGCAAGAGGCGCCAACTCCCCGATCAAGACGCTCGTGGGCGCACCGACTTGAGGGGCCCGTATTGAGTCCCCTGCGAGCGCGGTTCTCTCCTCGCCCGCGCTTGCCGTCTTCACGTCGCGCTTGACTCGAGCGATGGTCCTCCGCCACGTGACGCTGAACGGCCCGGCTTTGACGCTCTCCAGCTCGCCCGAGAGCATCCCCAAGATCGCCTTGCGGAAGATGAGCACGACGACGAGCACCGTGACCGGCCACGCAACCGATGCGATGAACTCCAGCGCTGACACGACGAGACGACGATACTCTCGCTCTCGGTCATGGCTAGGCGATACGACCATGCGGTGGAAGCAGCTCGCGACTCAATTACTGCCGAACCACTGACACATCTAGAGCGAACTTCTCCCACACAAAGCGAAAGGCCCGCATTTGCGGGCCTCTCTCAATAGCGGGGGCGGGATTCGAACCCGCGACCTTCGGGTTATGAGACGCCTCCAGCGGCCCTACCGAGCGCGTTGGAGCGCTCTGGAATGCGGGATTGCGGCCGGCGAGGTCGTTGGGGATCGTCGGGGTTCTGCGGGGTCTGTTGCCCTCTTGTTGCCCACCGGATCGCCGATGGTGGGCTCGTCGATCCTCCCGTCTCGGCGCACCTCGCCTAGATGACGGCGAGCTCCGTCCCGTCGGACGCGTGGTCGGCCATCGCAACGCTGCGGATCGCCGGGGCGTCGTAGGTGTTCCAGTAGTACGTCGTCGTCCGGGACGAGAAGAGCCCGGTGTAGATGGTCTTCTCGAACTCGCCCGAGCTCATGGCCGCGCAGCCGTCGACCATCGCGACCTGCTGCAGGGTGTGGAACGCCCGGCTGACGTTCTCCTCCTCGCTGGCCTTCTCCGGGTAGTGCGCGTTGACGTAGGCCGCACGCACGAACCGCGACGGCGAGTAGTAGTCGCCCGGGATCCCTCGCATGTGCGACCCCGAGCCGAACGGGGCCAGATGCGCCCGGCCGAGCACCGTGTCCTCGGGAAAGTCGGGCGCCGCGTTGAGGTAGTTGCGCAGGTTCTCGTGGTGCCAGGCGAAGCCGGGCTGGTTAGCGAGGACGTCGACGTCGTCGTCGAAGACGTGCATCCCGTCGCTGGTGTACTCCACCACCGCGGCGCGGGTGGAATCACCGATGATCCAGTGCAACAGCGAGCTCGGGTACTTCCGGTTGATCGGTCTGTCGACGATGACAACATCGCCGAGCGCAGCCTCGACCTCGTCGACGCTGGCGAACTGCGAGGCCACCCAGAGGGGGAACTCGAAAGCGGCGACGTTCGTCGCCCCCTCGACCGGCTCCGATGCGTACCGCGCGTACCCTGGGAAGTTGAGGCCCGCGACGGCGAGGCCCGCGTCGTTGCCGCAGTCGAAGTAGAGCGGCGTGTTCTCCTCGACGATGCCCATGCCGATGACGGCGTGCCGGATGCCGACCACCGCACCGAACGGCGACCTGGCGGCGTATCCGGTGGGCGTCAGTACAACCCGCTCCCCGTAGCCGCTCGTCCAGTCGAGATTGCGTGCAAGGTAGAGATGGCCGTTGCCGTCTGAGAACCTGATTCCTGTGCACATGTCGATGGGCCCCTTGTGGTGGGCAACTTTGCGACGGAGCAGCCCGGCAGCCGTCGTCGGCATCGCTTGTCGAGCGCGTTGAGCCAGCCAGGCCTCGGTGGCTCGCACCCCTCAGCATGCCCCGCCATGACGCCAGCAACACATCGCCGAGCGGATGCTCGAGGCCCAGAATCCGCCGATGGCGGGTTCGTCGGGGATCGTTGGGGTTCTGCGGGGCCTGTTGCCCTCTTGTTGCCCACCGACGCAACATCCAGCGAGTTGGCGGAGGGCGATTCAGCCGGCCGCAGACGTAGCATATGTGCGTGGCCAAGCCGTACCGCTCAACCGTCGTCTACGACCCCGACGCGCTTCAGGACTTCCTCACTGGCGTGAGGAGCAAGGAGGAGCGCAAGGCCGCCTTCAATGCGGTTGACAAGCTCCGGCGCGTCGGCGAGGCGCTCGCACCGCCCCACATGAAGCCGCTCCAAGGCGAGGCGAACCTCAACGAGCTGCGTCCGCGCCAGGGGCGGTCGCCCACGCGGCTGATCTATCGCCGCGTCGGCGATGTCTACGTCGTGCTGGCCGTTGCCAAGGACAAGGCAGACTCGAGAAGAAGAAACGCGTCGCCCAAGAGCGAGGCCGGCAGTACGCCCGATCGACCTAGACCGTGCGATAAGACTTTTGTTATCATGACCGGACATCGACCCGCCAATCGGAACGCCATGACCAAGCGCCACCATCCACATGACCTGAAGACCCATGGCGAGATGGTTGCGGAGGAGATGGCCAGCGATCCCGACTTCGCCGCTGAGTGGCAGCGCCTAGCGCTCGCCCGCGAGGTAGCCGCCGAGCTGATCCGCTACCGCAGCGAGAACGGCCTCAGCCAACGCGCGCTCGCCGAGCTGCTCGGAGTACGCCAGCCACGAATAGTCGACCTCGAGTCCGGCGAGCGCAACCCCCGCATCGAGACCCTGATCGACATCTCACGCAAGACCGGTCTGGAGTTCGCGATCGACATCGCCCCCGCCGCACAGCAGCCAAGGCTCGTTACCAAGCGCATGCGTGACAGCCGCCCGGCCCACGTCCACGACGACGTCTCAGTTGTGGTCGCAAGCAACCGGGCGGCCTGACACACCCGGTCCCCAGACCGGATACGACATCGCGGAGGAGGGCTTGATCGCAGCGGCATGACGTCGCTGGCTCGGGCTCCAGAACGCCGAAGCCTCTCTACGAGTGACTTCCCCGCGAACAGCGGCGGCGCGCTTCGCCCGGAACGGCGACCGGCGACCGGCGAGCTCTCGGAGCGCTCCATGCCGACTATGTCGCCCGGTTGCGCGAGGCACGTCGTGCCAAGGAGCTGTCAGACACCGTCCCAGAGGAGGGCTCTGGATCGGGGTCGGGTTCTGGAGAGGGGGATGACGACCTCGGCGAGTGGAAGGAGCAGCTTCTCGACCTGTTGCTGAGCCTGGACCCGTCCGATTTCGAGCGCCTGGCGAGCCGGCTCCTGCGCGAGGCAGGATTCATCAGCGTCAACGTCACAGGTCGGTCCGGCGACGGAGGGATCGATGGCGTCGGGGTCTACCGGCTATCGCTCGTCAGCTTCCCCGTCTTCTTCCAGTGCAAGCGCTACAGCGGAAGCGTCGGCCCCAACGCGGTCAGGGACTTCCGCGGCGCGATGGCTGGGCGAGGGGACAAAGGCCTCCTCATCACCACAGGAACCTTCACCCGAGAGGCCCAGAAAGAGGCCACACGAGACGGAGCGCCTCCGATTGACCTCATCGACGGCGAGAGCCTATGCGACCTGCTCAAGGAGTACGAGCTCGGGGTAGCGATCGAGCGCAAGATCGCCGAGCACATCGCCGTTCGCCCCGACTTCTTCGCCGACCTGTAGGGCGTTCGGCTGCCACCGATCTTGGATGCCTTGGCCCCGGCCTCGCCCCCGACACGGGAAGGGACGGGTGGCGGGTGTCCTGCCCCCCGGCAGTTCAAGAACAAGAACCGAGAACAAGGACAGAGAGTCGGGCGCTCCCCTGAAAGCAGAAAACCCCGTCTGAGCAGGGCTTCCGGCGAATAGCGGGGGCGGGATTCGAACCCGCGACCTTCGGGTTATGAGACGCGTCCAGCGAGCCTTCCGAGTGCGTTGGAGCGCTCTGGAATGCGGGTTTGCGGCCGGCGAGTTCGTTGGGGATCGTTGGGGTTCTGCGGGGCCTGTTGCCCTCTTGTTGCCCTCCTATACGAACAGGCCGATCTGCCATGTACCGTTGGGACATGATCGACGAGACCTTGATCGCAGAGGCGGGCCGTCGCCTCTCTCGAGCTGCTGGCGCGTCAGCTCAGGTCATTCTGTTCGGCTCCCATGCCCGTGGCGATGCCCACACTGGCAGCGACCTCGACTTCCTCGTGATCGAGCCCGAGGTCGAGAACCGGCGGGCGGAGTCGGTCAGGCTCCGCCGCGAGTTGCGCGGGCTGGGCATCGCCGCCGACGTAGTCGTCGTAAGCGCTGACCAGGTTGCCGAGTGGCGCGATGTCAAGAGCACGATGCTCCACCAGGCGCTGACCGAGGGCCGCGTCCTTGCCACGGCGTGACGGCCACGACCACGCGCTGCTACTGCTGAGTAAGGCCAGCGCCGACAAGCTCGTCCTAGACAAGCTGGCTGACGACTCCGAAATCGCCGACGACGTGATCGGCTTTCACGCCCAGCAGGCCATCGAGAAGCTGCTCAAGGCCGTACTCGCCAACCGAAACGTCGAGTACCCACGCATCCACGACATCGACCGCCTCGTCGACGTGCTCGAGGCCCACGACGGCCCGCTACCACCGCAGGCCCGCCAACTTGACGAGCTCACGCCCTGGGCCACGCAGCTGCGCTACGACGAGTTACTCGACATGGAGCGCCTTGATCGGCAAAGCGCCCAGGAACTCGTAGATGCCGTACTCAACTGGGCCAACGCCGAACTCGCGGTGTAGCGCCGCTGTTACGTCGTATGACACGCGTTGGCGCAGTAGTAGCACCCGTTCACGTCGTCGTAGTACTGCTTGGCCGCCGCGACTGCCCCACTACAGGAGTCGTACGTTCCTAGGTCCAACTGGTTCACGGGGCCGGGCAGGCAGCCCTTCTGCGAATCCAGATTGTGAACCTCATGATCGCCAGCTCCTGGCTGCGCGTTTCTATTCACACAGTATCTCGGCACAGTCGCACACTCCTCTCTTGTCCTTAATGTCCACACGGGCTCACGCTCAGGTACTTACTCGCCCACCTGAACCTGAAGGATCTTCAGTGCCACCAGCTCGGTCAGCAAGTCAGCAAGCTTTGCGTCCAGCTTGTCCCTCTCGAACTCGATGTAGCCAATGCTCTCGTAGTTGCTGGCAAGCGAGACCGACTCCTCCTTGAAGATAATGATGCGGTCGTCGTACATGACGGCCGCTGCCCCGAGCTCGTGGCCCACGTTCTCACTGTTCTTGTACACCGGATTCTGGTCTTTATCAAAAAGCTCCTCATCGGCACTGAAAATCAAGATCCCCGCCCCACACTTCTCCATCGTCTCGCGCACCTTGATCGGGATGGGGCGACCCTTGTTTGGCTCGGCAGCGGCCACCAGGTAGGGAATCTTCAACTTGTCGAGGAGCCCGGTCAGCTGGTTGAGCGGCTTCTTGTTCTTGCCATGGCCGACGAACAACACATTAGGCCGCTTCGCACTCTCAGGCTGCGCGGGAGGGGGAGGATCGAGGGGCTGCTCGGACGATTGTCCGAAGTCCGGCAGCGCGTCGGCACCCTCGGTATCGCCCTCGAGCTTTTCGACGCCCGGCTCGTCGTCGGCATCCGGCGCCGCGGCATCGCGCTTGATATTCACATACTGCTTGCCGCTGATCTCGGTTAGCAAGCCGAGGGTGCGAGCGCCGTCGAGAATCACCTGCAACGTGCGTTCGGTGTGGTCCGCCGCCACGCCCATGGACTCCAAGACGTTCTTCCCGATCGTCGCAGACGGCACTGGCGAACCGTCGTACTTGGTCATGAACTCCTTGATCACGCGGGGCTGGAGGAAGCCTGCGCGGCGCGCCCGGAGGTCATCGCCCTCCTCGGTGGGCGCGACCACCCGGCGCCCCAGCTCTGTCAGCGCGATCTGATCCGCGTTATAGCCCCCCTCAGTGAAGCCGTAGGCGATGGACGCACCGGTCAGCATCCTGAAGGGGCCGGCCGTGGGCGCGAGCTCCAGCGCCTTAGCTACGTCTAGGGGACGGGTGGGCTCCTTGCCGTATTGGTCGGACAGCGCCCGCGCCACCCGCAGCGCCTCGTCAACCGACATGCTGGGCACGTCGGCCTGCTTGACGTAGCTGCGCTTCTTCTTGGTCGGTTTAGCGGTGTCGGTCTTCTTCGCGCTCTTGCTCATCTTCACTTTCACCCCGCGCTGATCGGCAACGCCGGACGTCGAATGCATAAAGCGTCGCGGTTGTCGGCAGACGGACACAAGACGTAGCGCTACGTTTCGTGCATGGGAGGCGAACACGCGGAGCGCTGCGCATGGTGCCAAGCACACGACCGCGAAGTGGTCGGGCTCTTGGGCAAACGGCTAGGTAAGCACGCACGCAGGGTGCTTCTCGACGCGACACCCCCTGGGGAGATTCCGTCCCCGATCCTTCCTGATGGACCTTCGCAGCCGAGCCAGACGGCTACCCGCCGAGCGGTGGCAGCCCTGCGAGAGGCCAAGCTGATCTGGGTTCCCGAAGAGAAAGAACGCATAGATCGGACACACGCCAACCTCGCCGAGCTCGTGACGGTGCTCAACCGGCAGTACGCGGTGCTGCGTTTCGCCTCGCGCACCGACCTCGGGGAGGCGGTGGTGCAGGTCTTCGCCGCGGAGCTCGCATGTGGCGGTCGGCTCCGGTGGGGCATCAAGCTAGAGGAGCTAGCCGCCGCAACTCTGGCACGCTGCCCCTACCGCTAGTGTCGCCTCCTCGTCAGCGTCGGACGGTCGGCACGGCCCCTCGTGGTGTCGACTTCGCGACGCCGAAGCCCACTTGTCGGCGATCCATTGCTAGCCCGGCAGCGCTGCATCAGAGCGCACCTTCTCCCGGCGAAGTCGTGGTTAGGCGGAGCGGGCGAAGTCACTGGCCGAGGCCCCATCCCCGCGGGCTGTTGCCCTCTTGGTTGCCCACTTGCCTTTTTCGGGCCTCCCGCGGACCTCCCCTAGAACGCCGAAAGCCGCTCCACAAGCGGCTTTCCAACGAATAGCGGGGGCGGGATTCGAACCCGCGACCTTCGGGTTATGAGCACGCGCTGACGGTGCGGCTGGGCACCGTGGAGGCCGCTCTAGAGCGGTTTTTGCTGGGTCGAGATCGTTGGAGATCGCCTGCGATCCGTGGGGCTTGTTGCCCCATCTGTTGCCCCATCTGTTGCCCGATCAGACTGGCCTGGGCGGCTGAGGGCTGTTCGATCGAGGGCCTCGATCAGAGCGTCTGCTATCTGCTGGGGCGTTGGTGGGCAGCCGGGGATCTCGAAATCGACTGGGAGGATCGCTTCGACAGGCCCGACGATCTCGGCAGGGTCGCCGAGGAGGCCGCAGCCGCGGGCGCAGTTGCCGAGCGCGACGACGAGTCGCGGCCCGGGCATGGCGTGGTAGGCCGAGAGGAGGGCGTCGGCCATCCGCGTCGTGACGGCGCCGGAGACGACGAGCGCGTCGGCGTGGCGGGGCGACGCGACGACGTTGAGGCCGAAGCGCTGAAGGTCGTAGAGGGGGTTGGCGGTCGCGGTGAGTTCGTGCTCGCAGCCGTTGCAGGAGCCGGCGTCGACGTGACGGAAGGCCAGTGAGCCCCGACGCTGCGGCTTGCCGACGGCGAGCTCGCGCCGGACCCGATGGAGGCGGTGCAGGAGGACGAACATCGCGTTAGCGGTCCACGCAGGCGTAGCAGAGCTCGAAGCTCTTGTTGATCAGCGGGAAGTCGGGCAGCAGGTTGCCGGGGAGGCTGTGGGCGAGCGCTGGCCAGTTGGCGTAGGAGCCGGTTCGCAGCCGCAGGCGACGGACGCGGGATCCCGCTCGCTCGACGACGCATACCGTCTCCCCGCGCGGGGACTCGACCCGTCCGACGCCGATCTCGCTCGCGACGGTGGCTGTCGGTGCGGTGCCGGGCTCGTGCTGCTCCGCGAGCAGCTCGTCGAGGATCTCGCCGGTTTGGGTCAGCTCGACGGCGCGCAGCTCGGCGCGGGCAGCCACGTCGCCGGTGGCCGCGTGTGGCTGGGCGGGGTGGAAGTCGTCGCCGTACCAGAGCAGCGATCGTGCCCGTGTGCGCGCGTCGCGTGCGATGCCGCTTGCGCGTGCTGCCGGCCCGACCGCGCCGAGCCGCTCCGCATCGGTGGCGTTCAGCACGCCTGTCTTGGCGAGGCGGTCTTGGACGGACGCGGAGAACGAGACCTCGCGCCAGCAGGCGGCTGCGTCCGCGCAGATCGCGCGGACGTCGGCGCGGGCGCTGTCGGCGGCCTGCTCGTCCACGGTCAGGTCGTTGCGCGCGACGTGGATGGTGTGGAACAGGAAGCGGTGCCCGGTCAGCTCGGCGTTGATTGCCTGGGCGCGCTCCTTGAGCGCGGCGAAGGCCATCGTGCCTGGCGCGAAGCCGATTCCGGCGCAGATCGCGGCGAGGTCGTTGAGGTGGTTGTAGAGGCGCTCGAGCTCGAGCAGCAGCGTGCGTGCGCGGCGGACGGCGCGGTCGGGCAGCAGGCCGAGGAGCGCCTCGCACGCCTGGGCGTAGGCGGCGCTGTTGGCGACGGCGCAGGCGGCGCAGGCGCGTTGGGCGCAGGCGAGGCCGCTCTCGAACGGCTCGCCCTCGGCGCTGCGCTCGAGGCCGCGGTGCTTGTAGAACAGCTGGGGGTCGAGGTGGACGATCCGCTCGCCGACGGTGTGGAAGCGGAAATGTCCCGACTCGATGATCCCGGCGTGGATCGGGCCGACGGCAACCTGGTGGACGTCGTCGCCGTGGACCGGGACCGTCCACGCTTCGGTTTGCGGCGGATGGGTCACCAGCGGGCGCAGTGGCTCGTGGCCGCGGAAGGCGACGCCGTGGAGGTCGTGGGCCTCGCGCTCGTCCCAGGCCGCCGCCGGGATCGCCTCGACGAGTGTGTCGAGCGTCCGCTCGGGCGTCGTCGCGCTGAGCAGGCGCAGCCGTCCAGGTCCGTCGTCGAAGAGCGCGCGCACGGTCGCAGCGGGGCCGTCCGCGGTCGCGTGGAGGGAGAGGAAGCGCGCTCCGTTGTCGACTGTCGCGCTACAGGTCTCGCGCCAGAACGCTGGCGCGACGGTTTCCACGACGGGTGCTCCTGGGCGTCTCACGCGACTCCTTCCATGAGCTTGTCGGCGATCGCCGAGCCGGGCAGCAGCACTGCCGCGGCGGTCAGCGCCAGCATCCCGGCGGTGATCGCGACTGTGAGGCGGGTGGTCTGTCGCGCGCTGCGTCCGCTGCGCCAGCGGGGAGCGTGCGGCTCGCCGACGAGCCCTTCGATCAGCGCGTAGGCCAGCCCGAGGAAGCCGAGCGCCAGCAGCGCGGCGCCGACGACCGCGACCGCCAGCTCGCCCGCCTCGATCGCTCCGAGCAGGATCAGCAGCTCGCTCACGAACAGCGGCGACGGCGGCAACGCGGCAAGGGCGCCGAGGCTCACTCCCATCGCGGTCGCCGTCGGCGGGTTGGCGAACGCGAGACCGCGTGCGGCCCGGCGACCCGTGTCGGGGTCGTGGCGTGATAGCGGGATCGCGGCGTAGAAGCCGAGCGCCTTGGCCAGCGCGTGGCCGGCGACGTGGACGACGACGCCGACCGTCGCGAGCGGACTGGCGAGGCCGATCCCGAGGGCGATCACGCCCATGTGCTCGAGGCTGGAGTAGGCGAGCAGGCGCTTCCACGGCAGCGGCCGCCAGAGGAACGGGACGGCGATTGCCAGCGAGGCGAGGCCGAAGGCGATGAAGAGAGCGCTCGCCTGGCCTGCGGGCAGCGCCGGGCCGAGCGCTGCCAGGACGCGCCAGGCGACGAGCGCGACGGCGGGCAGCAGTGCCGCGGACAGCAGCGCGCTGACCGCGGGTGGAGCCTCGCTGTGCGCGTCGGGAAGCCAGTTGTGCACCGGAGCCCAGCCGACCTTCGTGGCCAGGCCGCCGACGATCAGCACGAACGCGACGGCGCCCACGTCGCTCGAGACGCTCGGCGCCGCGGCGGCGATCGCCGGCCAGTCGAGGCTCGCGAGCGTTCCACCGCTCGGCGCGGCCGCGTGGAGCACGACGATGCCCAGCAGCGCGACCGCGAGCCCGAAGGTGGTAAGCACGAGGTACTTCCAGCCGGCCTCCAGCGCGCGCCTTCGTCCGCTGAAGGCGACCAGCAGCGCGGAGGCGCCCGTCGTGGCCTCGACCAGCAGCCACGCGACGCCGAGGTTGTCGACCAGCGGTATCGCGAGCAGCGCCGCCCAGAAGACGTGGAACGTCAGGTAGTAGCGAGCGCGCCCGCGGGCGGCGCTGAACAGTCCGCGCCCCTCGCCGGCGAGCTGGAGTGGCGACACCAGCGCGCTCAGCAGCCCGACGACGGCGATCACGCCGAGGAAGACCGCGCCGATCGGGTCGAGCACGTACCAGGAGCCATGCAGCGAATCGCCCGGCTCGACGAGCGCACGCGCCACGAGCGCCCCGGCGACGGCAGCCGTCAGCGCGGCTCCCGCGAGGTTGCAGCGGTCGGCCTGTCGCGGGCCGCGGGCGAGTTGTGCCGCGAGCCCTGTGGCGATCGCCAGCAGGCAAGGAGAGATCACCAGCAGCGCCTCAGTCACGGATCTCCCTCAACAGCCCGGTGTCCGCCGTCCCGAGCTGCTCGTGGATGCGTGCGCTAAGCAGCGCGGCGACGGAGATCACCACGACGAGATCGAAGATCAGGCCGACCTCGATCAGCGCGGGCAGGCCGTCCGGGGTTCCGAGTGCCGCCGCGTAGACGCCGTTCTCCGCGACCAGGAAGCCCAGCGCCTGGAAGATCGAGGCCCGTCGCAGCAGCGCGGTTGCCACGCCGATCGCGAGCAGCGCCGCCGCGGCGTCCTGTGCGGCGCGTTCGGTCAGCCCGAGCGGCGGCAGCAGGACGACCAGGGCGAGCGCGAGCGCGATTGCCGCGCCGGCGCGCGCGAGCGCGTGGCGCTCCTCGACGATCAGCCGCGGCTCTGGTGTGCGGACGACGATCCAGGCGAGCAGCGCCGGCAGTGCGAGGCCCTTCACGATCAGCGCGGCGCCGGCGATCGCCAGCGCAGTCGAGTGGCCGATGCCGTCGCCCAGTGCCAGCGCCGCGAGGATCAGCGACTGGACGGCCACCAGCGCCACGGCCGCCGGACGCCGCCGGACAACGACCACTCCGAGCGCGCACGCGACCAGGGCGAGTGCTGCAGCTGGGGTCACGCCGACACACCCAGCAGATTCGCCGCGAGCCCCATCAGGCAGAGGACGAGACCGCCGCCGAGCAGCAGCGGCACGCGCAAGATCCGCAGCTTCGCCTGCGCGGTCTCGATCATGGCGAGGAGCGGCACGAGCACCGCCAGCGACGTCGCAAGCGCGAGCAGCTGCACGCCGAACGGGCCCGGGTGCGGGAGGGCAAGCTCCGCGACGAGGACCAGGACGATCCAGTGGCGTGCCGCAGCCGTCCACTGCAACAGGGCCAGGTCGCGGCCGGCGTACTCCAGCAGCGGCCCTTCGTGGACCATCGTCAGCTCGAGGTGGGTGTCGGGGTTGTCGATCGGCTGGCGGCCGGTCTCGGCGAGCGCCACGATCAGCAGTCCGGCGACGGCGGCCCACTGGGCCGGGCTTGCCCAAGCCGCTCCGTCGGCGGCGGCCGCGTCCATCGCGACGAGGTCGGTGCTGCCTGCGGGCAGCGCGAGCAGGACCAGCACGACCAGCAGCAGAGCTTCGGCGAACACCGCGAAGGTCAGGTCGCGGCCGGCGCCCATCAGCGCGAATCCGCTGCCTGTGTCCCAGGCGGCGAGCGCGATCGCGAAGCGGCCGAGCGCGAGCAGGCCGACCAGGACGAACGCGTCGTTGCCAAGTCCCCAGTCGGGCGCCGTGGACGCCACGGGCAGCAGCAGCAGGATCAGCAGCGCACTGGCCGCGCTCACAAGCGGGGCGAGTTCGTAGATCGCCGAGCTCGGCACCGGTGTCACGCGGCTGCGGCTCCACAGCCGTCGCAGCTCGCGGTAGGGCTGCAGCGGCGACGGCCCGCGCCGGCCCTGCAGGCGTGCCTTCCACGTCTGGATCGTTCCCGGAAGCAGCGGCGCCAGCGCCACTCCGCCGATGACCTGCACGGCTGCGGCGGCGAGCGTCTGCGCGGTCATCCGATCACCCCGGCCCGCACCAGAGCCAGCATCCCGAGGACGAGCACGACCAGATAGAGCAGATAGGCGCGCAGGTTGCCCGATTGCAGCCGTCGCGCCCTGCGCGCCGATCGCATCGCGGTTCGCTCGAACGGACCGTAGAGACGTGTGTCGAAGAGGTGAGGCACAGCCCCGCGGTAGGTGATCGCCAGCAGGACGCCGCCGCGCACCTGCGTCTCGACCTCGCGGCGCGGACGCAGCAGCCCCTCGAGCGCGAGCCGCAGCGTCTTGGTGAAGCCGGCCGAGGTCCAGGCGAGCGACGGCGCCGCGCGCTGGCCGCTGGCCCAGACAGGTGCCGCGGGTGCGCGCCGCGTTCCGCGCAGGCGCCGCAGGCCGAGGATTGCGGCTGCAAGCGCGAGGGTCAGCGCCAGCGTTGGCAGCGAGCCGGTGCCCGGCGCGGCGATCTCGGCCGCAGGGCGCAGCTCGACGGTCCCGGGCGCCAGTTCCACCAGCCGCGGCAGGATCAGCCCCGCCGCCGGACCGAGGGCCACGCACAGCGCCGCCAGGCCGACGACCGCTCCGCGCATCCCGGCCGGCGGCTCGGATGCGGTCTCGCACTCCGGCCGTCGCGGCTCGCCGAGCAGGACGAGCCCGATCACCTTGACGAAGCACAGCACCGCCAGCGCGGCTGTGGCGCCGAGCGCCGCCAGCGCCGCCGCGACCACCAGCGCCGTCCCGTCGGTCTGGCCGAGCGGCAGGCGGGCGAGTGACTGCAGCGTGAGCCACTCCGACGCGAAGCCGTTCAGCGGCGGCAATCCGGCGATCGCCATCGCCGCGACGGCGAAGCCAGCGGCGGTCCACGGCATCCGTCGCAGCAGCCCTCCCAGCCGGTCGAGCTCGAGCGAGCCGACGCGGTGGGCGATCGCACCGGCACCGAGGAAGAGCGCCGCCTTGAAGACCGCGTGGTTGAGCACGTGCAGCAGCGCGGCACCGAACGCGAGCGCGCTCCAAGTCGTCTCGCCGCGCGACGCGAGCACCAGCGAAGCGCCAAGGGCGAGCACGACGATTCCGACGTTCTCGATGGACGAGAACGCCAGCAGCCGCTTCAGCTCGTGCTGCATCAGCGCGTAGACCACACCGCCGAGCGCCGACAGCCCGCCGAGCGCGAGCAGCAGCAGCCCGACCCATAGGGGAGCCGGCGCAAGCCACTCGAACAGCACCCGGACGAGCCCGTACAGCGCCAGCTCGATCATCACCCCCGACATCAGCGCCGACAGGTGCGGCGGCGCGACCGGATGCGCGCGCGGTAGCCAGACGTGGAATGGCATCACCCCCGCCTTGGTGGCGAACCCCACCAGCGCCGCGATCGCTACGAGCGCCTGTAGGCCACCGGCCACCGGCACGCCCCCGATCGCCCCATGCGACGCGAGAGTCAGCAGCGCCACCCACACCCCGACGCCACCGATGTGGGTCACCGCCAGATAGACGAACACCGCCCGACGCACGCCCGCGTCGCGCGCATAAAGAAGGATCGCGGCCGCCGGCAACAGCGTCATCAGCTCCCAACAGGCGAGGAACACACTCACGTCACGCGCCGCGAGCAGCCCGGCCATCGCCAACACGAACCCGCCGGTCAACGCCGCCATCGCCCCACCTGCAGCGGTGGCGGGGATGCTGTTGCGCGCGTAGGCCAGCGCGGGCACCGCCACCACGCCGAGCACCACGACGAAGAAGCCACTCAGCGGATCGAGCCCCAACGCCGGTTCGACCTCGCTGCGAAAGCCCGCCCCCACGCTCTCGCCGCCAACCAGCAGCACCACCCCGGCAACCCCCAGCAGCACCACGCCGGCCGTCTGGAGCCCCAGCGCGAGGGGCACGCGCCGCACGATGCCGAGCACGATCCCGCCAAGCAGGCAACCGGCGCCGACCAGCGACGCCACGATCGCGACACTCACGTTGGCTGAAGCCCGCCCGTCAAGCGCACGGCATATCGCGAACGTGCCGGTACAGATCCCACGCCCGCACAAGAGCACCGCATCGCTCCGCCGGCGCCTTCCCGTCAGGCCACACCAGCGCGATCGCCTCCTCCAACGTTCGCGGATCGTTGCGCTCGAACAGCTCCAGCGCCGCCCGCCTGGGACGGGGCTCCCCGTCGGTGACCCGCTTCGCGAGCCGCTCGTCATAGGAGGGCTGGAGTCGGACCGCGTCGGGCATTGCGCCGAAACTTATCAGGTCATAAGATTTAGGACTTTCGTTATTCAACCTTGATAGCATCGATCCCAGTGGGACCCGCGCCGATCCATCGCGTCAAGGCCGAGTTCTTCCGCACGCTCGGCCACCCGGTACGCGTCCGGATACTCGAGCTCCTACGCGACGGCGAGCTCACGGTCGGCGAGCTCCAGCACCAGCTCGAGCTCGACTCCAGCGGCACCTCCCAACACCTCGGCGCGCTGCGCAAACAAGGAGTGCTCGAGAGCCGCCGCGACGGGACCAACGTCCACTACCGCGTCAAGGATCCCCGCACCTTCCAGCTGCTCGAGGTCGCGCGCCAGATCCTCAGCGCCCACCTCGAGGAGACCACAGCCCTCCTCGGCGATCTCGCCCCAGAGCCCGCCGCCGCAGGCGAGCGCCGAGCCCCCTCTCTCTAGTCGCGACGGGACGGGCATTGGTCGAAATGCCCGAGGAAGGGGCCCGCCCGCGACCTTCGGGTTTACCACTCACCAGTCGCAGGGGTTATGAGCACGCGCTTGGAGTGCGGCTGGGCACCTTGGAGCCGATTCTAGAGCGGTTTCGGCCGGGTCGAGTTCGTTGGGGATCGCCTGCGATCCGTGGGGCATGTTGCCCCAGGTGTTGCCCCATCCCCCGCCTCCGCAGGTGCTCAGCGCTTGAGGCGCGGAGCGTCGGCCAGCCAAGCGCTCACAGCTTCAGGCAGGCGTGCCTCGTACAGCGCCGTCCCCTCTGGCTGCGGTCCCGCTGTGGCGTAGACGTGCAGGGCCGCGAGGACTACCCCGCGTTGATCCTCAGGGCAGTCCCGCTCCACCCAGCGCGCCCAATCGCAGAAGCGGGTTCCAGGTGCTGGCCGTAGCGTCGCGTCAATGACGGCGGGATCGCGGTCGGCGAGCAGCCGGTCCAACAGCCACCAGCGGCCGGCCGCGAGCCGAATCCAGATATCGGGCGCGACGGGCCCCGTTCCGTCGCCGGCGTTGAGCTGCTCGGCACGCCGCGCGGCAGCCAGCACCTCGGATGGCGGATTGAGGTCGCCATCCGGTAGGGCGAGAGCGGCAAGCACGTCGAGCAGCGCGGGCAGGGGCGTGTGGAACAGCCCCTCTATACGGTCGATCGAGTCCAGCGCACGTCGCTCGGCGACGTCGTAGGGTCGCGCGAACCGCATCCCGATCGATTGCTCGACGATCTCCACGAGAGCCGGGACGCCCCCGATGGCCAGTCCGTCGAGGTGCTCGAAGAACATCCGCCCAGGGCGCTCGATTGCGGCTTGGTCGCTATCGAGGCCGCATCCCTCACACGCCGCAGCGAACCGCTCGTCCGCAGGCGGATGCTCATCGCCGCGCACAAGGAAGGTGCTGGTGACGGCATCGAGAACGCCGAACGCCACGCTGATCGCCGAGCGTGTGATCCCGTTGATCTCGTCGGCTCGAGCTTGGCCGCCAGCCGTGTCGCTGATGTGCATGCGCAGCACTCGGGCCGCGAACGCGTCGGCCTCTTGCTCCCGCGCGAAGCCGCCCGGGCCGTCGTGGTGGTCTCGGTCGAGGTGTCCGAGCGCGATGTGACCGATCTCGTGAGCAAGCACGAACTTCAGTGCCAACTCGCCGAGCATGGCAGCGAACCATCGCGACTCGTCGGGGAGGGCGACGATCACGGGCTGCCATAGCGCGCCGTTCCAGCGCACCGATCCAAGCTCTGCTCGCACGACGCGCACAGCGTCGTAGAGCTCGACTGCGGGAGGCGCCGCCCTAGGGGACGGCTCCGAGGGTGACGCCCAGCTCGCGGTGATCCACCGGGCGACGCTCATCGTCAAGTCGTGCACGGCATCGTCAACGACGATCACCGCGTCCGCCCCAGCGGGCATGCTCAGCGCCGCGTAGAGGCGCGACCGCAGCGGACGAACATGAAGCGAACCGTCCGAACCTCCGTCGCAGCGTCGTACCGCCGCCAGTACCTCCTCGGTCATGGCCTCAAGCCGGTGACGAACCACTCGCTCTGCGGCCTGCTCGGCCTCAGGACGTTGATCTGTAGGCGCCGGCCCCAACGACAGGGCGCTCGCAAACCACAGCTGCTCGCTCTCCATCGACGGCGCGCGACGGGAATCGTCAGCGTTCAGCCCCTCTTCGAGCCTCGCTAGTAGCGTGCTTACCGCTGGCGTCTCCGCGACGCTCAGCTGCATAGATCGTCCAGACCAGCCCTCACCAGAAGGACGGCGACGGTCGCGGCCGGTAGTGCGTCGGTAACCGATGCGACGAGATCCGCGACTGCGGCAGAGAGCTCGATTCGCCCGTCCGACGCGGTCTCACGTAACGCCTCGATACCAGGGTCTCCGCAGATCGCCAGCCGCAACCTCTCCCGCTGTGCGTCCATCCACGCGCGGGCAATGGATCTCTTGCGATCGGCATCAAGTGGACCGACGCCGAGCGCGACCTCGTCTGCCAGCCGCACCAACAACGCGTCCCTGTCGAGATCGATCAGTGCAGCGACCTGCCCATGAAAGCTATCGGCGCTCATCGTCCTATCTTGCCCCCTTCGTCGGCGACTTGGTGGACGGTCGGCGAGGTCCGTTGGAGTCGCTCCAGAGAAAGCACGACGATGTGTCGTCAACCGACATGTGCCATATATTTCGACGCAGATGGAGCCTCGAGTGTCGATGACATGGTTTGCCGTGGCGCTGACAGCGGGCCTTCTGCTGCTCGCCCTTGGGGGAACGGCGACGGCCGCGGCTTGGACCGGCCTGGCGCTCACAGGCGCCGCGAGCTTCCTCCACGTCACCTATCTCGTGCAGCGCAGGGGGGCAAAACGTATGCCCGTGACATTCAAGGAGCGGCGACCGAGCCTGGTCCCGCCACATCGCAGGCAGCTAGATCGATGGGTAGCGGGCCAGTGGACCGCGATCGGCGTGATCGGAGCGGGCGGAGCGCTGACGCTTCGGGCTGCCAAGATCACGCCTTTCGACACCGTCGGACTCGTCTTCGACGTGCTTGTTATCGGTTGGGTCGTCCTGTGGAGCAGCGTCTACGTCTCCAGCCTCATCGACTGGTACCTGATCATGCCGAAGGTCGCGGGGATCTCCTGCCCCGGCCCCTGCGAGCGATCCGGACAGCAGCGGTGGGCCGGCGTCACTGGCCTCTGGTGCTTCCATCGTGGCGCTGCTCGCCTCGTAGTGCCTCTAACGCTCATCGGCTGTCCCACGATCATCGGTGCGCTCACAACCAGTCCCACCGGCCAGGCAGTCGCGTTTGCGATCGCCGCGGCACTTGCCGTCTATCTGCTCGACTTCGAGGTCCAAGGCAAGGCGGCACTCAACTACGGGCTCAACGGCAGACGCCATGTGGGCGATGTGCTGTGGCTGGTGCGCGAGTCCGCCGCCGAGGTAACGCGGACCCCCGCGTTCCTAGTCGACGTTTCGGCCGAGGGCGGCAAGTTCAAGTACGTCGACGAGCGCGGGTGCTTCGATGGCGAACCTTTTGAGAGGAAACACGACGACGACGAGCCGGTAACGCTGGACCGACTCACCAAGCGGCCAATGGTTGACGACGCGCTCGCGCCGTGCGCCGCCGAATGCACTGGGATCAACTGGTACTGCTGGAAAAATCCGCTCGCGCATAGCCAGACCACGAACGCCGGCGACGGTTGAGTAGAACCGCCAGCACTGAGCGTTCGCCTGCAGTACGCGGGGACCGTTGCCCAGAGCCGGTCGCCTTGTCGGTTCCGACTCGCTTCCTATCGGGGGATCCAGCTTGCTTCAGCGAAGGGGTCGTAGCCCTCGCCCACCAGAGCGGTCATGAGATCGCCGACCAGTTCCTGGGCTCCCGAACTCGGAGCGTCCCGTAGCTGGCCCGCGGTGAAGCGTGCTTGTCTGACGAACTCGTCGGTCGGGTAGGGGCGTCCGTGGAGTTGTCGAAGCGGAATCGACCCTATAACGCCGCGAAGCGGCTTGACGATCACTCCTACGTCGACAGCGCCTAGGTAACCGGCGCGCTGGTACAGACCGCCAAGGGCTCGAAGAAAGCCCGCTGCTAGGCCGGCGATCGCATGCTCGAACACAACGAGTTGGAGGCTCTGGTTAGTAGCGCCGACTCGTCGTCCGAAGAGGGCTGCTTGGCCGTCGCGTCCGACACGCATGGCCAACTCAATGCGTTCGTCGCGTCCGAGCGCCTTCGCTGCCCAGTGGTCGGCGTCGTCAAGCCTCCAGTGGCCGACGATGCTGCCCAGATTGGGCTCGAACTGGCCGATCTGGGCTTTCCCGCCTTCGCCGGTGATGTGGTTGAGGACGTTGTTGACGCTTGAAGCTCCCAGTGCGCCTGCAGCACGCTTGGTCAGGCCATCGTCGCCCATCAGCGGCCGAGCTCGCAGCGCGATGCAGACACGGTCGGTCACCCCGTCGAACAATTCCGGGTACCAGCCGCGCAGTTCGTGCTCAAGCTGCAAGTCGGCGTCGCGCTCGATCTTCTCGCGGCGGGCGTAAAGAGCGGCAACCTCCGCCTCGGTTAGCACTCGGTTGCCGGTCCCGTCGCGGCCGTAGAAGCGTCCGAGGTACTTCCCCTTCGCGATGACCTGATGGGGCGCTCGCACTGAAGGAGGGATGCTGACCACGACGTAGCCCACCCCCGGCTGTCCCGGCTCCTCCAGAGTTGTGATCTCCGGCGTGACGGGCTCCGCGATGGAGGTCTGAGCGATCTGGCTAAGGCGCTCCCTCGCCCCTTCAAGTGGAATCGGGCTGGGATCGGTCAGGCGAGTCCCGCCAGCGTTCTCGCCGACTCCGTAGAGAATCACCCCACCAGCTGCGGTCATCGCGCACAGATCGACAGCGATCCTGGTGTTGTCGGAACCGAGCTCGCGCTTCCCATCGAACGCCTGACTCTCCTCCAGGTCGCCCGCCCTCAAGCGGGCATGAAGTTCATTCACGTCAGCAGGTCGCCACATGCCTGAGGACCGTACCGGTCTGGGAAACCGACGACGCCCCGCTGGAACGACGCTCGGCGACCGTGCGCCAACCGCTAGCTCAGGCGGGCGACGTGGATGGATAGCCGCAATCGGCTAGTGCGCTGTCCCACTTCGGCGATCATGCGGGGCGAGGTCGACCGACCTTTCGGAGACCAGGACCAGCTCCGTCGACACGGTGGGCGTTGTAGCCTGCTGCTATGCCAGTGGGGGTTGGGGAGGGGCAAGTCGATGCGCAGCCGGAGAAGCGGTTCTTCGTCGACATGCTTACTCGCGACATCGAGTTGGGGCCGGCGATCATCGATCTCGTCGACAACAGCATCGACGGCGCAAAGCGACTTCGACCCGACGAGAACGACGACCAGCGGTTCCGCGGCCTGTCGGTACAGATGCGCCTCGATCCGGAGCTGTTCGAGATCCTGGATACCTGCGGCGGCTTCTCGCGTCGCCATGCCGCGTCGTATGCATTCAAGTTCGGTCGCCACCGCGACCAGCCGGATACGCCCGGCGAGGTGGGTCAGTTCGGCGTTGGGATGAAGCGAGCGATCTTCAAGCTCGGGCGGCAGTTCACAGTCGCATCGACGACCGAGGACGACAGCTGGAAGGTCGAGGTGGAGGTCGATGCCTGGCTCGATGACGCACACGTCAATGATTGGACCTTCCCGCTGGGGGACGGTGGGGAGGTCGCGCCTGGCACCCCAGGGACTCTGGTCCGATGCACGAAGCTATTGCCTGCAGCAAGAACGCGACTCGGGCAAGACGCTTTCGTATCGCGGGTGCTTCGTGAGATCGCGATGCGCCACGCGCTCGCGTTGCAGCAGGGCCTAGAGATCAAGGTCAACGGCACGCAACTCCAACCTCGACCTCCGTTTCTGCTGACGTCAGACTCGCTGAAACCGATCTCCTATGGCGAGGTGGTCGAGAACGGCCAAGGACAAGCCCTCCAGATGCGGATCGCAGCCGGGTTCGCAACCGCCGACGACAACGACGAGGAGACCGACACCGACGAGCCCGATCTCTTCACCGGCTCCAACCCAGCCGGCTGGTACGTGTTCTGCAACGGTCGAGCGCTGCTATTCGCCGATCGCAGCCGGCTAACCGGATGGGGCGACGAGGTACCCCGTTTCCACCCTCAGTACCGGCGCTTTCGCGGATACGTCTATCTCTCTGGAGACAGCGCCGCGATGCCGTGGAACACCTCGAAGACCCACGTCGATGAGGACAGCGAGATCTGGGAGAAGACCCGCAAGCACATCGTGGACGTGCTCCGCAAGTCAATAACGGTCATGAACCGGATGAAGCGAGAGGTCCAACAGCGACCGCCGGAGGACCGCCCCCTCTTTGCAGCTCTCAAGAGTTCGAAGCCCGAGGCACTCGATGCACTATCCGACCGTCGCACCTTCGAGCTCCCTGACCCACCCCCGAAGATAGTCGCCGATAGTAAGAAGATCTCCTACTCGGTGCCTACGGACGTCTTCGCGCAAGCGAGCCAAGCTATGGAGACCGACCGACCCTCGGAGATTGGCCAACGCACGTTCGCCTACTGGATGCGTCGCGAGGTGGACGAGGGCTTCGATGGCTGACGGCGACCTGCGATTGCCCGAGGCGCCATATGCCTTTCGGCCAGCTAAGCGCATCCAGCGCCTGATGTTCTGCGACGCGCTGCGGGCGCTGCGCATCCTGCGGCCGATCGACGAGTACCAGTACGTCGGCCTGGGCCACTGGCAGTTCGTGGATTTCGAGTTGATGCGTCGCGAGGTCGGGATTCGCCGCATGTACAGCATGGAGCGCAACACCAACCTCCAAGATCGCTTCAAGGAGAACATTCCGTTCGAGGACATCGTGCTGCTGTTCGGCAGCGCCAGTGAGTGCCTTCAACAGGAGGCGATCAACCTCTACCAGCCGACCATTGCGTGGCTGGACTACACCGCCAAGCTGGATACGGCCGTGCTCCAGGATCTGCGGCTCTTGGTGGAGCGGGTTCCCGTCGGGAGCGTGGTAGCGGCGACGTTCAACTGCCATCCCGATCGAGAGGACCAGCGTCTCGACACCCTCGAGCAACAGATTGGTGAGGTCCCCGGCGACATCCGCGAGGACGATCTCGATCGCGACGGACTTCCTAGAGTCCAGCGTCGAGTGCTCGTCGAGCAGTTGAATCTCACCGCAGCCCAACGCGGCGACGGGACGACGATCCGACAGTTCATGTTCCTCCGCTACGCAGACGGTGCGCCTATGGTCTTCTGGGCTGGCCTGGTCGCAAACGAGACGAGCGAGATCGACTCTGCCTTGGCGGCGCTGGCGAGACACGAGCAGTTCCGCGACGGCGAAGACTTCCTCGACGTGTCGGTCCCCTTCCTCTCGACCAGAGAGGTCATCGCGCTGAACAAGGACATCAGCGAGGGAAGGCAGCCGTCGGTTCGTGGTGTCCCCGAGGCAGCATGCAATGCCTACGGGCGCCTGCATCGCTGGTATCCGCCGGTTCCCCTCCCTTTCTAGGAGCCTTCGCGCCCCTGCCGCTAGTCGACCGATCCGGTGGATATCTTCGAGGTCGCGACATCTAGGTTTGCATCCCTACAGAATGGCGGCTTCATGCTCAGTCGTCTGCTAGCCATCATGCGTCTTCGCGGCGAGCGCTAGTGCCTCGGCCGGTCGCAGTCGATCTATTCGCGGGCGCTGGCGGCATGACGCTCGGGTTCGAGCAAGCCGGCTTCGACGTCGTTTGCGCCGTTGAGACCGACCCGGCACACGCGGCCGCCCACCGCTTCAATTTCCCTCTGTGCGAAGTGGTCCAAGCCGACGCCCGGACCCTGACGGGCGCTCGACTACTAGATGCGGTTTCTTCGGGAATGCGAGGTCACGGACGCGCCTCAGACGCCAAGATTGACGTCGTGTTCGGCGGCCCCCCCTGCCAGGGCTTCTCTGTCGGCGGCCTCCTCGATCCTGAGGATCCCCGCAACCGGCTAGTCGAGGAGTACGCAAGACTCGTCTGCGCTCTTCGTCCACGCGCATGGGTGCTTGAGAACGTTCCCGCCATGGCGACGCGATCTCTGCCCGGTGGCGGGTCGCAGCTCGTCGTCGAGTGGCTCGCCGAGCGCATGGGCCAAGCCGGCTACGACGTCGCTGCATCAGGCGTCCTCAACGCCAACCGTTTCGGCGTTCCCCAGGATCGTCGCCGGCTGATCGTGGTCGGGACGCGCGACGGGATACAGGTCGACCTCCCAGAGGTGAGGACAGCTGGTCGAGGTCGAACGCCTGATCGAGACCCCCGGCCTGGCGAGTTCGGCCATCCGGCGACGCCAGCCGATCTCCCACCGTGCCCGACCGTGGCGGACGCCTTGGGCGACCTTCCCGACCTAGACCGCTATCGCGAGCTGTGGGCTACAGACACCGTCGCGCTCACCGAAGCCGACCGCGAGTCCATGCGCCGCTCGCTCTCACAGTACGCGCGGAGACTCGCAGGCGACCTCCCCGACCCAGACGACCTGGCTTGGCCTCGGCGACGCAGCCCTTCCCGGCTGTCGGCATCGATGCGCACCGCGCATCGACTCGACGTCATCCAACGCTTCGCAGCCACGACACCCGGCGAGCGCGAGGGCATCAGCCGATTCATGCGACTTCATCCGGCAGGAACCGCTCCGACCCTCCGAGCGGGAACAGCTCCAGATCGGGGCAGCTACAGCGCACCGCGCCCCATCCACTACGAGCACCCCCGCGTGATCTCGGTCCGAGAGGCAGCCCGTCTGCATGGCTTCCCTGACTGGTTTCGGCCCACCGCAGCAAAGTGGCATGGCTTCCGCCAGGTCGGGAACGCGGTAACGCCGCCCATGGCCCGAGCCGTGGCGGTCGAGCTCCGCAAGGCGTTCGGCTGGGATGCCGAACGGCCCGAGCATCGACTCAAACTCGGCGACCCCAACTTGCTGCTCGTCGCCTCGGGCGGTGGCCGGAGCGCTGCCAAGCGCCGCTTGGAATCAGCCGAGCTAGCCGATGCCGCGTGACACCGGCGGGACGGATTGGCCCTTAGGACCTCCCGATGCGCTCTGACCTAAGCGTCGCAGCGTCACGTTCCCTGGTGCCCTCCGTACCGGCGGCCCCACCGGCGTCTTCGGCGACAGCTCGGAAGGTCATGTTGGGAAACAGGTCCGAGAGCGCTATCGAGCGCGCGCTGCGCTCCGAACTACACAGACGCGGCCTGCGCTTTCGTAAGCACCTCGCGCCACTCCCTGGGTTGCGGTGCCGAGCCGACGTCACCTTCACTCGTCAGCGACTCGTGATCTTCATCGACGGTTGCTTCTGGCACTGCTGCCCGAAGCACGGCTCGGCACCAAAGGCCAACGCTGGGTGGTGGAAAGTCAAGCTCGACGCGAACGTCGCTCGAGATCGCCGCAACACCCAAGCTTTGGAGCAGGCCGGATGGACAGTCTTGCGATTCTGGACTCACGTTCCGATAGACGAGATGGCCGACGAGATCAGCGCTGCCCTCGTCTGACCTAGACGAGGGCCCTAGTCGTTGTGGCGGCAGCAGATCGATCCACAGGGGGACGCATCCGTCCCGTCACGTGTCGCCAAAGCCGGCGTAGAGCCGACTCAAGGTGGATAGGTCTGGAAACAGGAAGTCGCCGCCCGTATTGACGTCCAACTCACCCGACTCATCTAGTTCCTCAAGAAGACGCGTCGGGCTGAGAATGGCTAGCCCTCGCGGAAAGAGGGAGACGTGCGAGCGCAAGATGTCGTCGTCCGTCGTCAAGAAAACGTGGCACCCCTCGTCATATGCCGCCTGGGTCAACTGACGATCACGCACTCCTCGCGGCCAACGCCATTTCCCAGCCTCAAGCGAGCCGCTCGACAATGTCGCCGGCGGAATGGCGTGAAGCGCACACGGCTCATCGTCCAGATGCACATCGTTGCCCACGACAACCTCAGCGCCGCCCCGCTCGAAGTAGTCGCGGTCCAACTCGCGAACCGCAGCTTCCCGCGCACGCTGACGAACCTCGCTTAGAGGCTTCCGCGAATCGACCAAGTGAATCGGACTGACCACAAAGCGCACGTCTCGCCACCACCAGAGCTGTACGAGGTCACGCAAGGCATCGACCGGCTCGTCACGCGCGCTCCACAGTGGGTTTCCGATGAGCCCCGCCGCCTCCTCCACCTGATCCAGCTGGTCGCGGATCGCGATAAGGATGCTCGTGTCAGGCATGATCAAGAGCGGCCCTACCCCAGCCCTACTTCCGAACACCGTCAGAGTGCGCTCCCTCCAGAATCCGAGCCGACCACAGCTACTGGTCTCGGTGGGAGGCCAGCCAGGACCCTCGTCGCTACGGACCACCGCCGTGTCGTGCGACCCGGCGTACACGCCCCCATCCGCATTGGACTCAAAGAGACGCAGCTGGTTCCGCATCGGGGCGACGGCACACCGTCGGCACCCGGGACGATCGTTCAACGATGTTGCAGCCGCCAGCACCGGGCCCACCATAGGCACCGGGGTGGCCAGATTGCAGTCGCTGGGAGCCGAGAAACCGCTAGCGGATCGCCAGCCCTGATTCACTCGCGGCGTTCTCATTCATTTCAGCGAGGTCCAGCGCCGGCGCCTCGTCGCCCGGCAGCAGATGCGTATAGCGCGTGAGCGTGAACGCCGCTGAGTGATGGCCGAGCGCGCGGCTGAGTTGGAGCAGGTTGGTGCCTTCGCTCAGGTGGATCGAGGCGAAGGTGTGGCGGAAGGTGTGGAAGCCGGCCCAGGGGGCGTTGACCTCCTCGACGAGCGGCTTGAGGACGCGGCGGCGCAGGTTGTTGGGCTCGATCGCGCCGCCGGCCTTGTTCGTGAACAGGAGCGCGGTCGAGTCTTGGTCGGCATGTTCGGCGAGGTGGATGCGCAGCCGTGAGACGAGCGATGGGGGCAGCAGGATCTCGCGTCGGCCGTATTTGGTCTTGGGTGGCTCGATGCGGTCCTTGACGATCGCGCGGCGGATGCAGACCTCGGGCTTGCTGCCGTCGAGTTGGAGGTGGAGTCGTTGTAGGGCGATCGCCTCGCTGATCCGCAGTCCGCAGGTCGCTATGACCTCGAACATGAGGCGGTGTGGTGCTGGGGTCATGTCGAGCACGGCGGCGAGCTGCTCGCGGCTGAACACCTTGATCTCGTGCTCGAGGTCGGCGATCTGGTCGCGATGGGGCAGCGAGAGGCCTTGGGCGGGGTTGTGGCGGATCAGCCCCTCGCGCTTGGCGGTCGCCAGCGCTGCGCGGAGTGGGATCACGATGTTGGCGATCGTCGCGTCGCAGAGGCGCTTGCCTTGCTCGTCCTCGTCGGCGAGCCAGTCCACGAAGCGCGCGAGCTTGTAGGTGGTCAAGTCGATCAGCTTCAGGCGGCCTGAGAAGTAGCGATGGGGGTAGTTGGCGATCAGGCGGCGGTACTCGTCGCGGGTGTTCTCGCGGAAGCCGCGGCGGCCTTGGCCGCGGTAGCGCTCGATCCACTCGTCGAGATAGCGCAGGAGGGTGGTCGTCGTGCGCTCTTGGAGCTCGCCGCGGTCGCGGTCGGTCTCGCTTTCGCGCTTGATGCGGCGTGCCTCGTCGTAGGTGCGGGCGTGGCGCTTGCGCTGCTTGCCCGCGACACGGAAGACGACCACGTAGCCGATCGTCTGCCCTTCGTCGTCTATCCGTTTGAAGACGCCAGGCGTCTTGGTCTTGCGCAGTCGGCGTTTGTCGCCGCAGCCTGGACTGCCGTTGACTACGGGCGTACCATTGCTCCCGCTCATGAGCTACCTCTCGTGGGCCGGGGGCGGGCCGTTCATACCGGCGCCGCCCCATTTGGCTTTGACGGACTAAATGCTATCAGGAGGATGGCCCGATTTCGACCCGTCGAGGGGGTCGCGATCCCGGTGCTGATGGGACTTTGCGGGGTGTCGGCCGTCATGGGTCGGGGCTTCCGCGGACGTAGCTGTCGAGGGTCTGGCGGCGGTAGAGCGGGGTTCGTCCGTCGTGGCCGTCGGGGATGAGACGCCGGCTGCTGGCGAGGTCGTGGATTCGCTTGCGCGTGACGCCCAGGTAGCGCGCTGCGGCGGCCGGTGTGAGGTAGCCGTCGTCGTCGCTTCGCTGGGAGGGCAGGCGGCCGGCGATGCGATCGGCGATCGCGTTCGCGAGGCGGTCGACGAATCGGTCGTCGACCCGCAACGCGGGAAGGCTCGCCGGCATCGACGGCTCGCTGGGCTGGCGCCGGTCGGGCGTCATGTCGCCTTCTCGCCGAGCCAGTCGGCCGGCTTGTCGGGGTCGGCGTTTGTGCGGCAGATCGGCGCGAACGGACCTTGTGCTTGGAGGTCGTCGAGCAGGCAGATCGAGATCTCGACGGCGGGGTTGTCCCTGAGGTCGGGGTGCCGGCGGCAGAGCGCCAGGACAGTCTCGCGGCGTCGTCGGAGCAGCCTCGCCGACCGGCCGGCGAGCGCGACGAGGACGGTCGGGAAGACCGGGTAGAGCTTCGACCACAGCGGCACGGGCCGCCCGCCGGCGGTCTCGGCGGGGATCGTTCGCCGGTGAAGGCGCGCGTAGCGGGCGAGCCGTACCGTGAGGTCGTCGGCTGCCCGGGTTCCGCGGTCGAGCTCGACGAAGCGGTAGAGGAAGCTGGTCTCGCCGTCGGGCTCCTCGAGCTGGTAGGTCAGGACGGCGTCGGCGATCAGCTGCTCGGGCGTCCGGCGGCCCGGCGGCGGGCCGAGTGAGTGGGCGATCTCGTGCCGCCAGGCGAACGGGCTGCACTCGTCGCCGCGGTCGCGGGCCGCCTCTACGAATGCGATCCCGACGTCGTTGACCGCGACCGTGTGCGCCAGCAGCGCTCTGGCGGCCTGGGCGGGAGCCAGGACCTTGCGACGGGTCTCGATCCGGTCGGTGATGTCCTCGACGCCGTCGGCGCCGGTCTCGGTGATCTGCCAGAGCGCGGGGTCGTTCGGCCGGCGCGCCATCGCGACGAGTCCTGAGTCGCGAAGGCGCGAGAGGACGCTGAGGGTCCAGCGCCGCGACTTGCCGGGCGCGTGCAGCGCTCGGACCTGGGCGGTCGTGAGCACCCGGTGCTGGTGGACGCTCTCCAGGATCTCCGCGCCGGTCGCTCCCGCGCCGGCGCGGGAGCCGATGTTGGACGGCGGGGTCATGGCTCCTCCCTGCGGACTCGCTGCCGCCCGCCGGTTGCCGGGGTTCGCTGCGGATCGGACAGGTGGTCGAGGATCGCCTGGTCGTGGCGGTCGAGCCGTGCGAGCGTCTCGGCGATCGGAGCCCGACCGGTGGTGTGCGCGATCGCGGCGTCGAGGTCGCCAACCCGGTCTAGACGGTGGGTGTCGGCAAACAGCTCCTCGACGGGAACGCCCGCGAGACGGAACGGCGGGCTGACCTCGCCGTCGAGGGTGACCGACCCGATGCTGTGGAACCGCTCGAGGTTGGCGATCGTCTGTGGGTCGATCTGGCCGCCGAGGTCGCGGGCGAGCAGCGCTGCGGCCTTCGCGTTGAGCGCGGTGGTCAGCAGGTGCGAGCGGTTGGTGGTGACGGCGTTGAGGGTGGCGGTGGTCAGCCGCTCGGGGTTCTGGTTGAACAGGTGGGCGCGCACCCCGAACTTCGCGACCTGCTCCAGGAGCGCGGCGAGCGTGCCCGACGATGCGCCGTCGTAGGTCTGGACCTCGTCGAGGAAGACGTGGAACTCGCGGCGGTGCTCGGGTGGGAGGTTGGCGCGGGTCTTGGCGGAGTGCAGGACGTCGTAGACGACGAAGTTGGCGATCAGCCTGTCGCGCGCCGAGCCGGAGCCGGGGCAGACGAGCACGACCTTGCCCTGGTCCATCGCTGCGCGGATGTCGTAGCTGGAGGTCGGCGATCCGAGCAGCGCGGCGGTCGGCGGCGAGACGCGCAGGCGGTCGATCAGGTTGGTGACCGGGGTGATCGCGTCGGCGGCGAGCCTCGGGAAGCGATGCTCGAAGAACTCCCTGGTCGGCGGCGAGATGTGCGGGAGGACCACCGCGCGCCAGTCGTCGTTGGCGAGCAGGGTCGGGATCTGGAAGATCGTCGGCGCCAGCTCCGGGGGCAGGCGGCGGGCGAGGTCGCACAGCGCCTGAGCGGCCTGGGTGGTGAGGTTGAGCGCGCGGGTGTTGGTCTCGTCCCAGCGCAGCGCTGAGGCGAACGCGTCGACCACGGCGTCGACTCGCCCCTGACCTGCCTCCCCCGATCGGTCGCGGGCGGCGAACAGGTTCCAGCTCGGCTGCTGGTCGTGGTCGGCGAGGTTGACCTCGACGACTCGGTCGCGCAGTCGCGCGTCTGTCAGGTGCGCCTTGATCTTGTGGATCGCGTCCTCGTGGGGGTCGAGGAACAGGCAGCCGTGGCCGGTCTGGGCGAGGTGGACGAACTGGCCGATCGCGGTCTCGGTCTTGCCGAACCGCGACCGGCCCGCCATGTAGGCGAAGAACGTGTCGGCGAGCGGCACGCCGACCGTCCGCTCGCCCGCCTCGTCGGCGACCCGTCCGAGCGGCAGCAGACCGCGCTGGCCCGTGAAGGTCGGGAGCCCTGTCGGTGGCGGTCCGACGATCCCGCCGGAGCGCAGCACGTTGGGCGCTTGGCATTTCGCGGTCGGCGGCTTGAGCAGCCCGGCGATCTCCGAAGCGGTCACGATCCCGCGCCTGGCGGGGCGGAACAGGCCTGTGGCGACACGCCGGTCGAACCGCCTGCGGCGGCCAGGCAGGTCGGAGCCGAGGAACGCCACACCGGGAATTCGGATGCCGCTGACGCGGAGGTGGTTGTGGCCGGCGTAGGTGTCGAAGGCCGACAGCAGGGCGGTGAGCTGGGTCTTCGCCCGTCCGGGCACCGGCGATGCGACGCGGATGAGGATTTGGATCGAGAACAGCGGCTCGGGCGATCCGAGCTTTCCAGCGAGCGCGTGCTGGCCCACGCGGCGCTCGATCACCTCGGACGGCGTCGCCGGCCCGCCGCGGCGCGGGCCTGCGAGCAGGTCGCCGAGCGGACCGTCCGCCGGCGGGCCGGTGGCGGGACGGATCGCGGGTGTCGGGTCGTTGCGGCGGGCTTGGCGCAGCAGCCGGGTCCGCATCCGCCGGCGGCGGCCCGGCGTGACGGGCAGCAGGTCGACGCAGACCGTTGCCGTGTCGCCGTCGTCGCGGCGCAGCTGGCCGAGCGCCCTGGCGAACGCCGCGAGCGGGTCGGGATCGAGGCCGGCGTCGCGCAGCGGCTCGCTGCTCGACCGCGCCAGCACCAACTCGGCACGCGCGACCTCAACCCCATCGGTTGGCGGCGGGTCGGGGTCGCGGTCGTCGTCGTGGATATCGACGCCGTGATAGGCGGCGGCCGCGGTGCGCAACGCCCCGCGTGCGTGGTCGGGCAACTCGATCGCATACCGCAGCCGCCCGGCGTCGTCGGCGTCGAACTCCACCCGGACCGCGCTCGCCGGAGCGTCCAGCATTCCGCGGACCGCTCGCCGCGACCGGCTCAGCCCCGACGCGAAACTGGCGATCGCCTCCGGGCTCGGATCGAAGGAGTCCGCCGGGACCACCAGCAGCCGCACCCGGCGATCGAGAGTCCGGCGAGTCACGACGAGCCGGGCGGTGAAAACCACCAGGGCGAACATCACCAGAGCCGCGACGAGGGTGACGGTCGCGGGACGGCTCGCAAGCTCGGCGAGCGACTGCGCCCACCGCGGAGCGTTGATCACCACGATCGCCATCGCGACGACGGCGAAGAGCGCCAGCAGCGGCGCAGCGTCCCTGCGCTCGGACTCAGTCATGAGAACAACCCCTTTCGATGAATAGATGCCAGCTCCGAGCGAGCGTCCGAATCGCAGGCTGCAAGCGGGATCGGCACGCCTCGCCGAACAAGCAGCGCGAGCAGTCACGCGAACTCTGCGAGAGCAGCCACGCGAACACCCACACGAGCAGCCACGCGAGCAGTAAGACCGCCGCGGTCACCGCGACCGCCTCCCCCGCCCCTCAACGGCGCCGGCGTCGATGCCGGCCGCCGCCGCGACGACGAGCCGCGCGATCAGCGGGCAGACCGCGTTGCCGATCTGCAGGAACTGCCTGGTCCGCGACCCCTGCCACGGGTAGTCCGGCGGGAAGCCCTGGAGCGCGGCGGCCTGCTCAACGGTGATCCGCAGCGAGCCCTTCCACTGCGACGGCGGCTTGTCGCCTGGCTGCCAGTCGGGGTCGCGTTCGCGCATCGGCGCGGAGATGCGCGGGGTCGGGCAGACCGTCGTCGCGGGGCGCCTCGCCGTCCAACCCGGTGGCGACGGGTCGGCGGGCTGCTCGACCGTCCAGGAGCCCGAGGCGCTGTCGAGCGTTCGCGCGGGGCAGCTCGCCGGGCGGGCGAGTCCCTTCGGCCGCCGGCCGCTGTCGGTCTGGTTGTTGGTGTGAGTGACCGCGTCGGGCCGCCAGCCGAGCGCGTCGGCCATGCTCACCCAGCGGGGCAGGTGCCGCTCGTCGTCTGGGACGTGGTCGGGGCGGCGCGGGTTGTAGGAGCAGCGCGTCGGCTCGGGCAGCCGCACCGGACCGTCGAGCGATGCGATCAGGTAGGCACGCTTGCGGGTCTGCGGGACGCCGTAGCGCTCGGCGCTGAGGACCCCGGCGACGGCCTGGTAGCCGTGGACCTGGAGCAGCCCGGCGAACAGCGTCCAGAGCTCGAGGACGGGCGGGACCTGCTCCAGCGCGATCCATCGCGGCCGCAGCGCGAGCGCCCAGCGCAGCGGCTCGACGGTCAGCAGCGACCGCGGATCGCGGCACTCGGCGAGGTGCTCGGCGCGGCTGTCGTGACCGGCGGCGAGCTCGTGGGCGCAGGCGATGACGTGCTCCTTGTCGACCCGGCCGAGGCCCTTGCCGGCGGTCGAGTACGCCTGGCACGGCGGCGAGCCGATCAGCCCCCACACCGACCCGAACGCCTCCGGGTCGAGCGCTGCGATGTCGGCCTCGACGCGCTCATGGCCTGCGGCGCGGGCGGTCTTGCATGCCCACTCGTCGCAGTCGATCCCGACCGCGTCGTAGCCGAGCTGGCGCAGCCCCTCGTCCCAGCCGCCGGCGCCGGCGAACAGGTCGACGATCCGCCCCGGCTGGCGCGCACGGTCAACCATGACGGCGCCCCTCCCCCGACCGGTCACCGATAGTGAACACGTCGATCCAGCTCGGCGTGAACAGCGTCGTGCGGGCGGCGTGCTCGGGCTGGCCCTGCGCGGCCGAGCTGTTCCAGGACAGGTGCAGGTGGTGGCCCGCCCCGTGGCCTGGGTAGCCGGTGTAACCGATGAACCGGATCGGCGGTTTCGCGCACGCCGGGGCGACGCCGCTGGCGGCGCAGCTCTCACGCCACCCGAGCGTGCGCGCGAGGCGGGTCGTGCTCGACCAGTCGCCGTCGGCCGGGACGGTGTCGATCGCCGCGCCGAGAGGGTGGTCGCCGGCGAGGCTGTGGATCTCCGCGCATGCGGTCACCCACTGGCGGAACCGCCTGGCGAGGTAGACGACGTTCGGGACGATCCGCGCGTCGCAGCGCTGCGGTCCGAAGCCGGGCGCGACGATCGAAGCGGGCAGCGGGGCGAGACGGCGCGGCCGGCGGGCGCGCTCGACCGGCCCGATCGGGCCCGTGCCGATCTCGTGGTTGCGCTGGCCGCCGCAGCCGCTCCCTCCTGCGGCCGGCGCCTTGTGGTCGGGGGCGGGCTTCGCTCCGTCTGGATCGGTGGGCGGCGGGCTGCCCGGCCCCTGGAAGCCGTACTGCACAGCGCGGGCCATGACCTGGTCGGCGTAGACCGAGCAGGCGCCGTAGTAGTTGCACGACGCCTGGCGGTAGGCGGCATAGGAGCCGCCGGTCGGCGGCGCTCCCTTGGCGCGGCGCAGGATTCTGGCGGCGGCGGGGATCGCGTCGGCTGGGTCGTTGACGTCGACTCGGCCGTCGCGGTTGCCGTCGACTCCGTACTGCTCCCAGAGGGTCGGCTGGTCGGGTGCGGGGCTGCACGGGCTGCCGCGCCGCATCGAGATCTGCATCGGGCCGGCGCATCCCGAGCCGTTGTCGCCGGGGCAGGTGTGGGGGCCGTGGTTGCACTCCTGAGCGGCGACCGCGGCGAGGAACGCCCAGTCGATGTCGTAGCGGCGGCCGGCGTGCTGGTAGAGGCGCAGCCGAGCGGGCGGGATGTCGGAGACCGCGGACCGGGTCGGCGTGGGACCGGCGGCGGCCCTGCGGCCCCCGCCGTCGAGGCAGCCGAGGTCTGCGCCGCCGAGCGCGAGCGCGAACCCGAAGCCGAGCACCACGACCCCGGCGATCAGAGCGAGCGGCGCCAGCCAGATCAGCCGGCGCGAGTTCTTGCCTGCGGAGTCCATCGGGCTCAGTCCTCCACCAGCCGGGTCACGACCGGCCCGGCCGGGCGGTCTGCGACGACGAGAGCGACGGGATAGGAGACCTGGCCGGTGGCGACCTCGGCTCGGATCAGCCACCGGTCGCCGAGGCGGTGGCCGTCGAGCCGCCGGACCGCCGGGCGCTGGCGGCGCGCGGCCGGCGACACGCGCACCCGTTGGGCGGCAAGGCGGCGGCGCAGGCCTGCCGACGCGCCCCGGATGGCCCGCGCCGAGCCCGTGCCGTGGACGCGGGCCAGGTAGTCGTCGAGGAACCGCCGCGCCACGGCGAGCACCCGGCCGGGGACCTCAGGCGGGTTGCCTGCGGCACGATCGGCCAGCGGTGCCGGCGGCCGCCGATCCGTGGGCGAATGGTGCCGGCGGTCCGGGGGATCGGCGGCGATCGAGAGCGCGACCGCGGCGGCCAGCAGAACGGCGGCCGCGGCGGCGAACGCGCGGCGGCGGTCGCGGACGGCGATCGGCCGCTCGGCGAGTGCTCGCAGTCGGCTCATGGCCGCTCGCCTCCGGTCTTCGGTCGGGCGCGGGATGCGCCGTCGCTGTCCTCATGGCGCGGCGCGGTCGGGATCGCCGGCGGCTCCGGCGGTGTGCCGGTGTCGGGAGCGGGACCGTGGAGGCGTTGGCGGTCCTCGTGCAGTGCTCGCGCCAGCGGGCGCTCGCTCTCGACGGGATCTCCGCTGGCGGTCGGCTCGACCGGCGCGTCGGGCTGGGCCTGCGTCCGGTCGCCACCGTCGGCGCGCGCGGCATCCGGCGGGCTCTGCGGGTCGGGCGGCTCGGCGACATCGGAGCCGACCTGAGTTCTCGCGGCCGCCGGTGTCGCGCCCTCTGCCGGCGCGCTGCCGCTCGCGGCTTGGGGTGGTCGCGTCGGAGCCTGCCGCGGCGTCTCGCCGGACTCGGCCGGGCTGGTTGTCCGGTCTGCCATCGGCGCGACGGCGACCGCGGCTGACGCGTCGGCGACCGGGGCGGCTGGACCGCCGGGCCGTGAGCGAGGCGACGGGGTCTGTCCGCGTGCCGGGCCGTGGCGGTTCCAGAACCGCCCGGCGGCGTGCGCGAGCGCGTAGCCGGACGCGAACCGGCCGGCGCCGCCGCCGCTGTCGGGACTCGGGCCGGTCGTGGCGCGGGTGAGCTGGCCGAGGAGCTGCTTGCGCCAGATCAGCACCGACCAGAAGAACGCTCCCTGGAGGCCCCAGCCCATCAGCCAGCCCAGCGACGAGGTCGCGTCGCCGACCGCGGCGACGACGGCGAGCAGGACGGCGAGGATCAGCGAGTAGGCGGCCTTGCGGATCAGGAAGGCGGCGAGCTTGGTCAGCCAGCCGCGGAAGAAGTCGTGGCCGCGTCCGGGAAAGACGCCGATCACCAACGCGATCGGAGCGAAGGCGAGCAGCAGCAGCGTCAGGACCTGGGCGAGGATCACCGCGACCGACAGCGCGCCGAGCAGCAGGATCGCGCCGAGCTGGCCGGCGAAGATCACGATCGCGAGCAGCAGCCGCTGGTACTGGCCGTCCTTGCCCATCGCGTCGGCGACGGGCTTGTCGGCCGGGCCGAGGCGGTAGCCGTCGCGGTCGGCCTCGGGCGCCTTCGACGTGTCGCCGTCCTTGAGCGCCTCGTGATGGTCGTCGCGCTCCTCCGATCCCGCGGCGTGCTCGAGGAATCGGGGCGCGTACTTGTTGGCGGCGTTGACGCACATCTTGTTGCCGGCGCGGATCTCCTGCGAGCGCGCGAGTCGGCGCGAGAGCGCGGCGTCCTGGCCGGGGTCGCGTGCGAGCGGGCGGACCGGGACCGAGTCGGGGTCGTCGCCGTCGTCGGCGCTGACGCAGTGCTCGCGGCCGCCGAACTGCAGAACGACCCACGGCTCGAAGACCAGCAGCGAGAACAGGCGGTCGGCGGCCTGGCGCTTCGCGCGGCTCTGGTCGGTGACGTTGCCCTCAGAGGAGAGCGAGAGGAACGCGCCCGACATCGCGTTGGTCCAGCGCGACGCCTCGCCGATCGTCCGCTCGGGCTGGGTCACGAACGCCAGCGCGACCACCACGAACACGACCGACAGGCCGAGCGCGCCCGCTGTCTCGGTGTAGCGGCGGCGGACCAGCGCGTGCCAGATCGCCCACAGCCCGGTCAGGGTGATCGCGACGACCAGCCACGCCTCGCCGAAGACCGTCCGGTAGATCGACCGCACCGCCTCTGACACCGGCTCCAGCGCCCCCGCCCCGCCGGCGGCCCCGCCGCCGTTGACGAGGTCGAGCGAGAACGCGAAGGTGAACAGGGTGATCGCCGCGTGCGCGAGGAACGCGGTCAGCTGCCAGATCACGCTCGCGAGGAACCAGGCCATCGTCGGCGCGATCCCCGACACGTCGACGCCGCTGAAGACCCCGGCGTCGACGGCCGAGAAGTGGTGGTCGAGGGTGTAGTTGCCGAGCGGGTAGGCCTCCATCAGAGAGCCGCCCGGCACCTGCGACGCCGGCCCGACGTTGGAGAGCACGTCGGCCGACGCGATCGGCTGGGCGAGCAGCACCAGCGCGCCCGCGATCGCGACCGCAACTGCGGAGCGCCGGTGGGCAACGATGGGACGGACGCTTCTCATGGCGCGTCCTCGGGAGTGGTGTCAAAGGCGGCCAGCAGGTCGGCGGACGCGGGGTCGATCTGCGTCAGCCCGACGCGGCCGTCGAGGTCGCGCATCAGGCACCGGCCCCGGCGCAGGCTCCGGACCAGCGCGATCAGCCCCTGGTCGTCGGGGTCGAGACCGAGCAGGTCCAGCGCGCGGGCGGCCTCGGCGTCTGAGTCCTGGCCGAAGACGAAGCTGACGCCCACGAGATCGGAGAGGTCGCCGAGGTCGGCCAGCTTCTGGGTCAGCAGCAGGACCGTGACGTTCAGCGCCCGGCCGAGGCGTACGAACCGGTTGACCAGCGACCGGCCCTGGGTCGAGGCGAGCAGGAACCACGCCTCGTCCAGGACGACGAGCTTGTGGCGCGAGCGGTCGCCGGAAACGAGCCGCAGCGCGTTGGCGGCGACCAGCGACAGCGTCGCGACCGAGATCCGCTCGCCGCGGGTGTAGGTCTCACGGCTCGCGTCGGGGTCGGGGAGCGTCAGCCCAGGGGTGCGGATCGTCGTCACCGGGGCGGCAACGCGCCGGGCGTCCGCGGCGCGTCCGTCGCCGAATCCGAGGCGGGCGAAGCCGAAGTCCGAGACGACCTCCAGCGCGTCGGCGGCATCCCGGGCGGGCTCGCCGTCGAAGCCGCGCAGCCGATCGATCACCGCGAGCGATCCGCGCTCCCCCTCGCGGACGAGGTCGCGCACGGCGCGCTGGATCTGGTTCTCCCAGCTCGCCGGCGGGTCGCGCAGCAGATCGAGGTAGTAGGAGGCGGCCAGCTCCTCGCGCAGATCGGCCGGGGCGACGGTCAGCGGGTCGAGCTTGCCGCGATGCTCAGGGGCGCCGGTCAGCTCGACGACATCGACGCGGCCGGCGAGCTCGCGGACCCGGTGGAAGCCGTGGTCGGGCCGCGGGTCGAAGTCGACGACCACGCTGCCGCGGCGCTCGGCCGCATAGGCGATCGTCTCGCCCGCGACGGTCTTGCCCGACCCGAACGTGCCCGCCAGCAGGATCGCGGCGGTGCGCGACTCGCGCGGCGGCTCGGTCGCGTCGAAGCGAACCGGCCTGCCGTTGGAGACGCCGAGGTAGGTGCCGGTCCGCGACCCGACCTCATGGGAGCCGACCGGCATCAGCGCGCCGAACTGCTCGACCGTCAGCTGGCCGGTGTAGTCGGAGACCGACCCGCCACCCGGCTGGGGCAGGTGATCGAAGAACAGCCGCTCCTGCAGGCCCCTCGGGCGATGCAAGCGCACCGTGCCGAACTGGTCTCGCAGTGCCGCGACGCGCTCCTCGAGCCCGCCGTCCTCGGGCGCTCCCACGGCGAGGGAGATCGAGGCGTAGAGCATCGGCGGGTGCGCCGAGCCCTGGAGGATCGCCTCGTACTCGCGCGCCAAGACCCGGTCCTCCTCCGCGAGAAAGCCCGGGCCGCGGGCCGAGCCCTCGGTCTGGTCGCGGTAGACCTGCTCGACGTCGGTGATCCGCCGCCGCACCTGCCCGAGCGCCTGGCGGTTGCCGACCCACCGCGCGTGAAGCGTCGCGTCGACCGCGAACTCGACGCCCTCGATCGGAGCGAACAGCAGCTCGGCGGTCGCGCCGGGGAACTCGGGTGCGTCGGCGAGCGCCCCGACACAGAGAAGCGCCTGGTGGGAATCCGCCCGCTCAGCCTCGACGACCAGCCGCGGCGGCCCGGCGGGCGGCTCGGTCATCGCAGCGTTGGCGCACTCCCAGAGGTCATGGCCGAGCGGCTCGTAGGCGACCCGCCCGTCGGGCGCATCGACGACCAGCGCGTCCGGCTGCCAGTGCGGATCGAGCACCGGCTCCCCCACGCCGCGCAGCTCGGTGCGGCGCAGCAGCCACTGGATCTCCCTGGTCGCCGCCCGCCGGCACGCAAGCCCGGCGCGCAGCTGGTCGAACGCGCGTTGCTCGGCGGCCGCGAGCGCCTCCAGCTCCCCGCCGGGGATCGGTTGGGCGCCGGCCACGCCCGCGATGTCCTCGAGCCGACGCCGAGCGCGGTCGACCGACCGCAGCAACCCGCCGCCGAGGCCGTCGCGAGCCTGGTCTGCCAGCGAGACCACCAGGTAGAGCTCGGGAGCGTGGGCGGCGAGGTCGCCGAGCCGGCGGGCGTGGGTGTCGAGATAGGCCTCGTAGTTCTCGCGGTCCTGGCCGCGCTCGTCGAGACGCTGCGCGGCGTCGGCGAGGTAGTCGTCGACCGACAGCGAGCGGTTGACGCGGTAGAGCGAGAAGTCGCCGCCGACGGTCGCGGCGAACCGCTCAAGCGTCCGCAGCCAGCGCCACTTCTCGCCGGCCGGCAGGAACGGGTAGCCGACCATCCCGAGCCGGTAGATCGCCCCAGCCTCGCCACCGCGGCCGATCAGAACGTTGCCGCGGACATACCGCAGCGGGAACACGCCAGCGCCGGTCATGGCCGCAGCTCCAGCCGCTCGCCGTCGGCGAGGTCGACGCGATCGACCGCGCCGACCTTGCCGCGCGTGAGTCGCCGCGGCGGATGGATCACGCGCCGCTGTCGGCGCCCGCGACCTGGTCGATCGTCAACCAGCAGCGGGGCCGCGAACCGCACCGTCGCCGGACCGGTCACCCGAGCGCGATCGAGATGCCACTCGCGCACATCGGACGCGACAGCCAGCCGTGTGCCGTGACTCCGTCTGGCGCCGGCGGCTGGCAGCAGGCGGCCGAGCGATCGCCGCGCCGGCCGCATCTGGAGCGCGAGCCAGGAGAGCACGTAGCGGTGAGCCGGACGGCCGTCCGGCGTCGCCTGGGTCGCGAGCGTCGCGACCAGCGCCGGGACGACCAGCAGCCGCAGCGGCCAATCCAGCCAGCCGAGCAGGACACCCGCGATCTGGGCCCCGCCGAGCGTCGCGACACCGACGATCACAGCCGTCGAGCGATCCGCAAAGGCCAACCCCGCGCTCGCGGCGAGCAGGGCGACCAGCGCGGCGACGGCCCAAGACCCGCCCGACAGCGCGAGGACCGCGACGAGCGTGCCGATCGCCCAGCCCAGCCACCCCAGCGGGACGCCGCCAGGGACCGGGAGCCGGTGGCCCTCGATCGCGTAGACGCGTCGGTCTGGCTTGAAGATCCGGGCGTAGGACCGGATCGCTGCGCGGTCGTCGACCATCGCGCTCACCCGAAGATCAGACGGCCGATGCCACGGGCGGCACGGGCGATCTGGTCGGGGCTGAAGACCATCCACGCGACGACGACCGCCGCGAGCAGGAACATCGCCAGCTCGGTGTAGCGACGGTTGATCAGGAAGATCAGCGACACGACCGCCACGACGCCGCCGTAGATCTGGCCGCCCCAGCGACGCAGCAGCCCACCGAGGTTGCGCCCGATGTCGTTGCCGGACTGGGCGACGGTCTCGCTCGCCTGGGCGCAGGCATCCGGCGCAGTGACCAGCAGCGCCAGCAATCCCGCGCCCGCCGCGAGCGCGACCGTGACCGCCAGCCAGCGCAAGCCTCCCGCGACACGACGCCCTCGGCTGTGGCGTGCCGCGCTCATGACCGCGGCCCTCCCGCCACGGCCACGACATGCCAGCGGTCACGGCGACCGACGTCGATCCGGTAGCTGAGCGGGTAGACCGCCCCGGTTCGCCGGTCGCGGACCGACACCGACGCGCGGACCGTCCGGCGACCGCCTCCGTCGCGGCGCCTGGCGATCTCGTCGAGCGCGTCGACGGAAACCACCGCCAGACCGGGTGGCATTGGCGCGACTCCCGCGCCGGGTGCCAGGAGATAGGCGAGCGCTCCGGCGTCGGCGCCCGACAGGTACTCGCGCAGGAAGCGCCTGACAAGCGCCCCGATCGCCCCGGCGCTGGGGCCGGTCAGCGGATCGGCGACCTCGACCTCATCGGCCGCACGCGGCGGCGGTGGCGAAAACGACGGCAGCGCCGACACGGCGAGCCCGCCGTGCCGGTCGCGCTCAACCGGCACCGTCAGGTACCGACTGGTGCCATCGCTTGCAAGGGCGGCGACGGTGATCAGCGCGCGGGAGTCGCCCAGGGAGACCTCCCGCGCCACCGTCGCCGAAGCGACACCCACACCTGGGCTGCGAGGCGGCACCGTGGCCACCCGGTCGCTCAAACCATCAGCTAAGAAGCGCGCAATCCGACCGCGCGACGACGGATCGAAATAGGCGTGGACGAACCGAACCGCGAACGCCCGCGCCTCATCATCGGAAGCACCGCCACGGTCCGCGGCAGGCACCCGGCGATCGGCACGCTCGGGACCATCCACGATCGCCGCCATGCCACGGACCAGGACGACCGCGACCGCCAGCCACAAGACCAACCGCCCGGCCGCACGAAGCTGGACACCCCCTCCGCGGACCGTCTGCCCGAGTCGGGAACTCCCCCGGTAGCTCACTGGCGCTCACCTCACCTCCGTCGTGGACGCCGGCCAAATGACCGGCTCACCACTACGGGGCGGCGAACGCCGAAACTGGTCTCAACTACTCACGCACACGCTTGAGCAACACGGCCCGGCGGTGACGCGCGTCGTGGTCGCCGGCCGGCCTCACTTAGACGCTTCAGACGGACCCGGTCTGCGGTCAGTCGTAGGAGTTGCCGCACGGAGCCAGACCGAACGTCTCGGTCCGGACGATCTCGTCGCGATCTCCGACGAAGCGAAAGGTCGCGCGCGTGAACGCGCGGCCTGGGCAGCGACCGCTCCGAACGCGATTGAGGACGATTCTCACCGTCGGCCACTCGCGAAACGCCGTGCCGGAGCCGCGCGCGTGGCGCCCGCTCCACACGGTCCACCGCATCCCGATCATCCTGCGCGACCGGGCGCGACCGTCGTCGAGGGTGAGGAAGGTGCATTCGCGCGGGCGAGACCGGCGCTCCCGACCACCGGGGTCCGAGCAAGCGACCTTTGGTAGCGGGCGAGCTCGCCGTGCGGCTATCGCGAACCGGACCGAACCCAACCGTGCCGGAGCCCCCACGACCCGCCATGTGGCGCGCCACCGTCCGGGGCGCGGGTAGCCAAAATGGCGCTTCCAGTCAACACGCCCTTGGTACAGCCCGCGAGGCAGGTGCCGCTGACGAAACGTGCGGCAGTCATTTGATCCGCGCCGGGGGCGCACGCAGAGACGATAGGCGCCGATGTCGACAGTGCTCTTCACCGTTAGCGCGATCCGACCCTTCCCGCGTGTCACGGACATGCACACGTCGCCCGTCGGCGAACAATCAGCACCGAGGACTCGCTCGGCGGCAGCATCGGCCGGGAAGGTAGCGAGACAGACGACGGCCGCGACGAGCGCCGGGGCCCATCGCCATCGGCTTCGTCCGGACAGATCGACACAGGCGAAGCTCATCAACACGAAACAATCCTACATCTGGTTCTTTGGACAACGCCGCTTGCGTACAGAGCGCGCGGGACTCCGCGTCGTGGATTTGCGAGCGACCTCCGGCGCTTTAAGCGCGGGAAGGCGGCCGAAGCATGGCGACGGTGTGCGAGCCGCCCCCGTCCTCTGCATGCAGCCTCTTGTGGAGATACCCGCTAGGCCAGCGCGTCCGGCACCTAGGTGACCGCCGTTATAGTCACGCCGCGTGAGCACCTCCCGGTCAATCGTCTGGACGGTCGTGGTCTTCGCGCTGATCGCTACCGGCGCACCTTCTGCGTCTGTTGCACAGGGCACAGTGGTTCCAGGTGATGCGATAGCAGCGGCCAACGGTTGCCCGGGCTTCAGAGCCAAGACGATCGCTTCCTATACATACGCGCGCTCGATCGTAGTCACCGGTACGACCTGCCTCGACGCCGAGCTGGTGATCCGCAACTTCTACAGCCAGGAGATCGGCTCATCTGGCTCGACGTACGCCCTCGGTTACGGCTGCGCCTACCGGGGCGGCGGCAACCGAGTGCTCTGCACTAAGGCCGAGCAGCGAATCAGGTGGCACGAATCGGACTCTCCGCCACCTCCGCTGAAGGTCCGCAAGTGCGGCGGGATCACCTTCACGCCCCGAACTGAGGACGGCGTCTCCCGCATCCGCGCACGCCGGGTCAGCTGTCGTAAGGCACGTCGGGTGGCCCGGGGCGCGAACGGTCGCGGCCCCTCGGGTGTTGATGGAGCGCGCTTCTCGTACAGGCGCCTGCGATTCCAGTGCCGCGGCCTCGAGAACGCCACAGCCCTGCCGATCGTGCGCTGGCGCTGCACCCGCGGACAGGCAACCATCACCTTTACCAAGGCCTAGCGGCCCAGCCACGACGAGGAGCGACCCGACATGACCTCACGAGAGGAGACCAACCATTTCGTCGAGCGTACGCAGCTTCTTCGGCGGCCTTTTCCCCCGTTGGCGGTCGTCGGCCTCGTGCTCGCCGCCATCACCTGCGCGAGTGCAGCCCTGCCCGAAGCCTCAACAGCAGCTGCGCGAACGTACGTGTCCTGCGACGCGCACTGGAAGTTCGTCGAGCTCGGCGAGCCGTTTGAGCTTGACCACTCCAGCATCGATTGGCGTGTTCGGCCCGCGCGCTGCAGACACGAGTCTGACGGGACGACAGCCGGACAGATCAATCTCGTTGGGTTGAGCTGGCAGGGCTGGGGGAAGCGGCGGGCCCGGGCGGAAGGATTCACGACAGCCAATCACTACGCCGAAGATGGCAGCCTGCCGCAGTATCCAGTCACTGTGGTCCTATCTGGGCGCCGAAAGGCATGCCCGAAACCTGCTGCGAAGCGCCGCTACTACACCCGAATGCGCCTCCTCCATGACGCCGGGTCTCGGAGCGACCCGATCCGCATGTTCCTTCCCCGTCCTCGGTGCGTCGGCTCGACGAAGCGTCGACGCGCTAAGCAGACCGAGGCGTTCGCATACAACGTGTTCCTCAAGAACTACACCTTCGGAGACTCCGCAAAGACGACGATTCTCCAGGGGAGCTGGCGCGCGCACTGTCGGCAGGTTAGGGTCAAGCCAGTCCCCGTCACCCGTTGCCGACTCTCATGGGACTCCGACCATGCCCATTGGTCAGCCAGAGGAAGCTTCCGAGGCGCTGTGCGGATTGGTCCGCCGTTCAAAAGATTCACATGGCGCTTCAACGTCACGGAGAGGTGCGTCGGCGATGCGTGCGAGTACCCAGGACGTGATCCCGACTCACTGATTCAGCATCACCGCTGGAAGGGCACGGGCATCAACACGCCGGCCTAGCGCTCTGCGCGACGCTTACTCCGCAGCGCCAGCCGAGCGCGAGCCTTCAAGATCCAGATCGACGTGGATTGGCTTGTTCGCTTACCGGGACTGACCGGAGATCATTGGGGCTAGTCAAGCGGCCTTTTCAGGCGCATCCCTCGATGTAGTTGATGTGCGGCTTGCGGCCCACGCGGAATGACGTGACCTCTCCGTCGCTGTTCGTCTCGAAGACGAGGCGGCGCTTCTTGCCCTTGGTGATGAGGTACTTGCCGCTTGTGTAGGGGTGGGGCTTGGATCGAACACGGTAGCGGCGCCTCACCTGCGCCTCGCTGCTCCCGACGCCGATGCCGGATGCGGTGAGCCACCGAGGGCTGGGCCCATATACGCCTATCCGAGCCACCCGCCCGTGCGCGGTCATGATGCTCAGGCCGCGCGGCGCACCGGCGAGCGTCCAGAGGCGGCACGTCGGCCGGCCGTAGCCGGCGATCATCGAGTGCCTGGTAACCCGCTCGATGGCAAGAACGCCCATCCCTATGCGGATGGGCCCCAGCCCGCGACGCGAAAGCCGCCAGCGCAGCATCTGCCTGCGGCTCAGTGCGGCGCTCGCACTGGGACCCTCAAGGTCGAAGCTGATCTGGCGACGCCCGTTCGAGCACCACACAGGGGTGAAGTCGTTGGCCGTCGTGCGGATTCGCCGACATGTCCACCATCGATCACCTTCCTGCACCCGCGCCTGCCTGCGACCGGCAATCGAAGAGACGGCCCGCACAATCACTTGACCTGCGACGCGGCAGCCCACGAGGCTGACGTCAAAGGGCATGCCCCCGGCGCAGGACCGACGATCGGCCCGCCGACCCGGAAACCGCCACCCCACCTGCACGGTCACGCCACGCGCCGCGTCGTAGCACTGGCCGTGGCTGCTACCGGAGCTGCACCTCCAACCTCCGGACACGCGCCACGAGCCGATCTCGCCAGCCTCCAGCAAACCCTTGCCGCCCACGTAGCGGCGTATCGCCTTACGCGCGACTTGGCATGAAGCATCCCCTTCGACCACGGTGATGCGGGTGACCTTCACCCAGCGGGCGTGGATCGAGGGAGCTTGGGAGAGCGCCTTGCAGCGTTTGAGAACGTCGTCTTGGGCAGCCGCCTCGGACGGTACCGACGCGGCCACGGGCAGCGCGAGGACGATCGCGACGACGAGCGCTCGGGCCAGTCGGCTTGAGGTCATGTCATCTCCATGTTGCGATTCCGACGGCGTCTAGCACTGACGCAGTCCCAATCCTCCTCGATCCTGCGCGCGGATCCAGACCTCGCTGACGTAGCCGAAGACGCCGCTGGCGAGGCGCACGCCGTAATAGCGGGTCGACTCGAAGCGCAGAGGATTTGCGTCATCGCTGGCGTTGGTGTCGTGGCCGTTCGTGGTGCGCTCGCCTTGCGTCTGGCATATCGCCCATTCATAGGACTGGCCGCTGATCCGCTCGGTCCCGTTGATGTTGCAGCCCCGACTGCCGCACAGCTTCCATGGCTTTGTCGTCAGGCGAACGGGGATCGGGTCCTCGCGCATGCCCATGCCGTTGGTGACCCGGTTGTCGATGATCAAGCGCTTCTCGGGAGGATCTGGTGGTGGATCGGGAATTGGCGTGGGCGTCGGGCTGGGCGCGGGGACGGGAACGGGCTGAGGCGTGGGTGTTGGGTTCGGCTGGAGCGCCGGAGCGGGCTTGACGCGCCTCAGTTGCACCGTCACGGGCGCTGGTGCAGGCAGCAGGCGCGCCTTTATCCAGATCGTCAGTGTCCATCCTCTTCGAGGGCGGAGAATCGTGATCGTCTCGAAGGTGTCGTTCTCGGCCCTTCGCACCACCAGTCGTTTGCGACGCTTCTTGGAGCGTGAGATCCGCTTCTCCCCTCGGAGGTCCGCGATCACTCGGCCGCGGCGGTCCCTAACAACCGCCCGGACGAGGTCGCAGTCCATTCCGAGGACACTCCATGAGAGCACGGCCTCCATCGCCGGCCAGCCGCGGAACGGAACCTTCAAGGGCTTGCCGATCTGGCCTGGGCGCACGAACGTGCGAGTGACCTCCTTCGGTGCCGCCTGGCAGGCGAGCAGCGCGTCGATCTCGTTAAAGACCGGCTGCAGACGCGCCACCTGCCGCGCAGTCGTGTCCGACGGCCGACTCTTGAGCGGGAAGTACCGTCCGCCCGTCTCGGACGCGATCCGCGCCAGCAAGTTCGCCTCGTCCAGGCCGACGCCGGAGGAGCCGAAGTTCAGGCCAATCACATACGTCCGCGGACCGCCCGCGTGGCCGTCCAGGTAGTCGCCGTCATTGTGCTCCCCATCGGTCAGGAAGATCCTCGCCGTGGCGCTCCCTTGGGCATTGCGTGCCTCCTCGAACGCCGCGTTGTAGTCAGTCCCGCCCTCGTCGTCGTATCCGATGCCGTCGTCGGCGATCGTGTTCAGCGCCGAGAGCATCGAGGCTCGACTCGAGCTCACCAGGCTCGGTGCGAACACCGTCGCGGCGTCGCCGCCGAACTCCACAGCGCCGACGGTCCGAGCCTGACTCGACGGCTTCGTGAGCAGGAGCTCCGCGGCCCGTCTACGTATCCCGTCGGGATCGTTGTCCTCCATCGAGATCGAGTCGTCGATGATCACCGAGACGTTCGTGGCGGGCACGCAGCCGGGGGAGCCGCTAGGAGGCTTGGGGGCGAGAGCGGCTCGCAGTCTGGTCGACAGCCAGCGCCCGGCATCGGTCGCCTCGCCCGGCTCTCCCGGCCCGGTCCTGCCGTAGTTGGAGTGGTCGGAAAAGGAGACCGAACTGCCGTCCTGGCAAACCGGATCCTTCTTGTGGCAGTACGAACGGATGCGGGCCAGGTATGTCCTGGTGTAGCGGCCGTAGACAGGGCGGCGCCCCAACGCCCCCCGCCGGTAGGTGTGGCGCCACTTGCCCTGTGAGCTCCCGCGTCCGTCTCTATGCGGGTTGAAGTACGGGTCGCCAAACAGAATGACTCCGAAGATGTAGCCGGCCCGACCCTGCTTCTCGAGCTCTTGGTAGACATCCCCAACGACCTGTGCTCCCTGGCTGAAACCGCTGAGGATGATCTTCGTCCTGGTGCCGCAGTGATCGATCTTCTGCTTGACATGCTCGCGCAGCCACTTCTTGCCTTTGACGACCGAATCGTGATAGCGGCCTGGAGTTCTGAGGACGGCACCCAGCCCGGTGTGGCTCTTGACGCTCACCGCCGGGTAATCGACCCGCCAGGCGTGGAAGAGGTCCGGATCGGTGTCGGCCCGTCGCTCGGCGGGAAGAATCGCGTCCCGCAGCTTGTCGGTGACGTCGGGATTGCCCCTGCCCCCAGAACCCACCGCGTTGAACATCTGAACCTTCGGGCACCACACCGCCGCATTGGCCTCCTCGACCGGAACGGGGCCGCCGAACAAGGCACACAGCGCTAATGCAACGATGGCGGACCGCAGACCGCGCAGCCGAGTGCGCAGTCCTCCGCTCGATCTCGTCATCCGCAAAAAGCTCGTGCGCAGTCCGCGCTGGGGACAACGAGCCATCGAAGATCGAGGACCGCTCCGCATCAGCCGCGCGCTATCCAGCGACTCCACTTGTCGATGTAGTCCGCCTCGTCAGGATTCCCGCACGGCGTGTAGGTAAAGCCGGCGACCCGCACCCGCCCCGCCTCGCCTCGGAAGCAGCGCTGGGGCACCGAGAAGTCGAGGATGCCGCGCCGGTAGCGCACCCGCACGCGCAGCTTCCCGCAGCGGACACGCTGGGCGTCGTAGCCGATCATGCGGTTCAGATGCAGCCGATCGGGAACCTTGGGGTTTGCGCTGCCTCGAAGCATGTCGAGCGTAAAGTCGGGGCTGTAGATGGAATTCGATGGATCTCCCAGATCCAGCTTGACGTTCGTGAGCAGCCCCTGATACGGGTCCGGCTGCAGCGCCCCCCGATAGACCACCCGGATGCGCAGCTTGCGCTGCCCGTTGGTCACGACCATCTTCGTGATGTCCCATGGGGCCTTGGCATCGCCACGCGCGTCGCGGACGACCGCGCGCTTCGCGAGGACCGGCTCAGTCATGCATGTCACAAGGAGACCGAGGGCGATCGTAAATGCGAGGGCAAGTCCCACGGGTCGCCGAAAGAAAACGCCCGCCGTTGTGGTGGCCCCCCGCACGGCCGCAATACTAACCTTCACGACGTGGAACCTGGGTTGGTAAGAGTGAATTCCAAGAACTATTCGCTCGGCGCCGGGACGATTCTTCAACGCGCGCAGGCCGGCCGGTGCCATCCGACACTGCGCCCGCTAGCGTGGCGCCATGCGCAAACAGCTGGCTCTTGTCGTGCTCCTCGGCGCCGTGGCGATCGGTGCAGCCGCCGGCTGCGGAGCGAGTGGCGGCTCCGACGAGGTCGTCCTCGGCGACAAGCGGTCCGACGCGGCGGGTCAGGAGCAGCGGATTGCAGCCCTCGAGCGGCGGCTGCGGGAGAAGCGACGGGCGCGAGCACGCGATATCGGCTCGGAGACGCCGGCGGCCGGAGGGGCCGTGGCAGGCTCCTCGTCCGCCCAGTCGTTCGCCCAACTGGAGTCGAGCCTTGGAGGACAAGCGGGCCTGACGATCGGTCGCGTCGGCGATCCCGACAGCACGTTCTACGGCTCTCTCTCCAGCGGCAGCGCCTGGTCGACGATTAAGCTGGCGATCGCCGCGCAAGTGCTTTCCGAGGCCGGCGGCCCGAGCGGACTTCGCGGTTCTGACGGCGACCTCATCCGAAGCGCCCTGACGGCTTCCGACAACGCCGCGGCAGCAGCCTTGTTCGACAAGCTCGCGGCAGCACACGGTGGAATCGAGGGGGGAGCCGACGCTGTTGGCGAACCGCTCCGGGCCGCGGGCGACACGAGGACCGTCGTCTCCAGCCAGGGGCGGGGCGAGTTCTCTCCCTATGGGCAGACCGAGTGGCCGTTGGCGGATCAGCACCGCTTTATGTCTCGGCTGGCTGCGGGATGCGTTCCGGACTCCGCGTCCGCTCAGTACGTGCTCCAGCTGATGAGCGAGGTCGTGCCCGACCAGCAGTGGGGCCTGGGATCGGCGGGGGTGCCCGCGCGGTTCAAGGGCGGCTGGGGGCCGGGACTGGACGGGGGCTACCTCGTCAGGCAGGCCGGAGTCCTGGAGATCGACGGTCCCGACCACGCCGTGGTGGTCACCATGGCCGCGCTCCCCGGCGACGGCCAGTTCGCCACCGGGCAGCAGATGCTCAACGAAATCGCAGCATGGGTTGTCGAGCACGTAGACGGCTCGAAGGCGACTCCCGTCGGCTGCTAGTAGGCCTTCGGTAGGCCCGCGGCGGTTCGCGTCGAGGGTGACGCGACGGTTTTTGCCTCAGGATGGCCCGCGGTTTGCGTCAACAGCTATGCCGGGTTAGCATGGCCGCCGTGGGGGACTCGATCAGACGTTTCGGGGGGCCGACGCTCGCTGCCATTTTGGCGGTTGCGGTCATCGCCGGCTGTGGCGAGGACGACACGGCGGAGCAGCTGAGCACACAGCAGCAGCTCGAGGAGGCGCGCAAGGAGGGCGCACGGGACGAGAAGATCCGGCAGCTTGAGCGAGAGCTCCGCCAGCAGCGGAAGAACGGCGGCCAGCCCGCTCCGGCACCGGCCTCCTCGCCCTCATCCGGCTCCGGCTCGGCGACCTCGGGATCGACCTCCTGCGGCGATGGCCTTTCCGTCGGCCCGAACACGAGCTGCCCGTTCGCGGAAGCGGTGCGCGACAACTACCCAGGATCGGGGAGCAGCTTCTCGGTGTATAGCTCGGTCACCGACAGGACGTATTCCATGTCGTGCACCACGAGCTCGCCGCACGTATGTCGCGGCGGCAACAACGCCACCGTCTACTTCCCGTAGGGAAGCGGTGAACTGGGTGTCCGACGAGTACCTCGATCGGCCCCCTTTGCGTGCTCGGCGGATCGCAGCGCTCGGCGGCTTCATAGCCCTGGCGGGACTCCTGCTGTTGCCGACGGCTGCCGGAGCGGCTGCGTTCCCGACCTGGGGGTTCCAAACTCCCTCGCGCAACATCAGCTGCGTCGACGCGGTCGCGATCCAATGTGCGATCCCGATCGCGGGATCGTGCGACGGGACCCTCTACCGGCACGCGCGGCTGCGGCAAGACGGTCGCGCGAGACTCTTCAAGAAGTGCGACCCGGTGCGACTGTACGAGAGCGACTTCTTCGTCCTCGAGTACGGCGAGCGCGTGCGGCGCGAGGGTGTGAGATGCCGCTCGACGAAACGCGGGCTCCGCTGCCGCAATCGCGCGGACCGCGGCTTTCACATGAGCCGTCGCGGTTCCCACCGAATCTAGGTGTCTTCAGTCGGCTCGTCGATGGCCGAGCCGACCTGCTGGATGAGCCACAAGCCAGTCCAGTCGACGAGCTCGTAGTGAACCCATGTGCCGTCCTTGCGACGGCCGACGATCCCAGCTCGATGCAGGGTCATCAGGTGGCGCGAAACGTTCTGGGTGGATGCCCCGAGCTGCGCGGCGAGCGCTTGGACGCTCATGCTGCCCTCGTTGAGGATGCCGATCAGCCGCATGCGCGTCGGCTCGGCGATCGCGCGCAGCCACTCCGAGATCCGCTCGGCCGAACTCTCTGAAAGGTCCAGCTGACCCGGTCGCGGCGGTGAAGCCCCGTGCCGGTTCGATGTCGCCAAGGGATCGTCCATCGCCCCTACAGGGCAGCGAGCGCGGAAAGTGGTCCCCCCTATAGGGGGGATTACACCTCATTCGACGAGACCCTGATCCGGTGTTTGTCGATATCCACATGGCATAGACGCAGCTCCCGCAACACCGATTGGAGACACGCCTGTACGGGTACACGTGGCTTTGCGAGAGAAAGGGAGGAGCCGGGGCGGCTCCAAGGTTGTCGGGAGGGCGTGTAGTGGCTGTCAATGCGGTAGGGCCAAATGTCGGGGGGTCCACTTTCCGTTCTCGCTGCCCTGTAGGGGTGATGGGTTTCCTTCCCACCACCCGCACCGCCCGCCATGCGCTGCTGAGCAGCTTCATGGCAAGTGATCGTCGCGGCATGCTTGGCTCGCAGCTCACCCAGCAGCACTCGGAGAGCAGCAGCGAGGAGATCGACGAGGCGATCCAGGCCGCCTGCAAGGCGTTCCTCGACGATCCGCACTCCGTCTCTTCGGTCGGCGAGGCCTACGTATGGCTTCGCACCGCGGCGCACCGGATCCTCATGCGCGAGCATGAGCGCCTCGATCGCCTGGTCCCGTTCGATGCCCGTGACGACGGTCGCGAGACCTCGGTCGGGGCATCGGCCTCAGAGACAGAGCTGAGCGACCACGCGATCGACATGGAGCGGCTCGTTGCCAAGCTCGTCGAGTCGCTGCCGGACTCCAAGCTGGAGGTGCTCGCGCTCTACAGCGCCGGCTATAGCCGTCCCGAGATCGCCAAGCGGCTCGGTCGCAGCGAGCGGACGGTCAAGCGCTACATCATCGAGGCGCTCGACCAGGCTCGAGCGGCGATCGTTCGGCTGTCCGGCGGTGGCTGCGCGCGGGGGGAGAAGCTGATCGTCCGGGAGATGTGCGGGCTGGCGAGCCCTTCGGAGGCCTCACGAGCGCAACTGCACCTCGCCCGCTGCTCTCGCTGCGCGCTGCTGCGCGATCGGATGGACCTCTGGCGGGAGAAGGCCGGCGCGCTCCTCCCGGTCCCGACGGGCGAGCAGGCCGCGCCCGGCGTGGTCGAGCGAGCGGTTCACAAGGCCGGCGATGGGCTGGCGGCAGTCAAGCAGCAGCTCGCTGACGTCAGTACCCAGGCGAAGCAGCAGGCGACCGCCACGTACGTCCGCGTAGCCGACCCGACGCCGCTCGCAGGTGCGCGTCCAGGAGCGGTCGCGGCCGTCGTCGCCGGCTGCCTCGCCGTCGGGACGGGCGCCTATACCTGCGTCGAGCAGGGAATCAATCCGCTGACCGCGCTGCCGGGCTTGGAGCAACGCGAGCCCGACCGCAGGGCCGAGACCCCGGAGAAGCCCGCAGGTGAGCAGCCGGTGCCCGAGCCGGCACCGGCGCCGGTGGTCGAGCAGCCCGCCGCCGACCCCGCTCCCGCACCAGCGGTACCCGAGCCCGCTCCTGCGCCGGAGCCGCCACCGCCTCCTCCACCACCGGAGCAGAGCTTCGAGCCGGCGAGCCCGTCCTATCCGTCCTCGCAGACCGCGGCGTCACCGCAACCAGCGCCGGTCACCGATGACGGCGTCCCAGAGTTCGGAGGGCCGTGATGAGAGCGCACCGAGCGATCGTCGCCCTGACCGCCGCGCTCGCGACGTTCGCCGTCTCGGCCCCGGCGGCCTCGGCCGGCGAGTTCACGATCAACGCCTGCCAAGCCGACCGGGCGAACTTCGCCACGACGGCCTTCGACGACTTCGCCACAACCAGGGGCATGCGCTGGAAGCGAGCGTGCAACCCCCAGGGACCAGGTCTACGCGGGCTGCTCACCGGCAACGTCGTGCGCAGCGGCCGCGTCGCGCGCGGCGCAAGGTCGGTGCTCATCCTCAACGCCCCGCCCGGCACCGCGATCGCACGCTACCGCTGGTCCGGGCACGCCCAGCGGCGCGACTGCCGCTACGCGCTTCAGATCTACGCCGAGGGACCTGGCGGGGCGGTGCCGATCAAGAACGTGCCGGCCAATCGCCGCTGCCCCAAACCCAAGCGCGCCCAGGCGGCCGGTTGGCCACGTCCCCGCACCTATGACGTTGGCGGCGCGTCTCGGATCGTCCAGCGCGTGATCTGCACCGGCCGGCCGAACCGGCGGTTCTGCTCCGCGCGCGGGCTGAACTACATCCGCACGTTCACCGCCCAGGCGACCGTGGTCGACAACAGCCCGCCGGCAGTGAGCATCGCCACTGACAACCCCTTCACCCGCGGCGAGTGGGTTCGCGGCGACCAGACCGTCAATTACCACGCCGCCGACAACGCCGGCGTTCGGGAGGCGCGATCCACTGTTGGAGGCATCGCCCTGGACAGACACCCGCGACCGTGCGACTACGCGCAACGCATTCCCTGTCCCAACGGTCCGGGAAGTATCCGAGCCGCGACCGCTCGTGCCCTGGAGGGTACGCAGCAGCTGAGCGTCGTCGCCGAGGACGCCGCTGGCAACACGGCCGCGGCGACGGGGACGGTTCGGATTGACAACACGCCGCCGGGTGCTGTGGCAGTGGGTGTCGATGGCGGCGAGGGCTGGCGCAACAGCAACGCGTTCGATCTTGGGTGGAGCAACCCTTCGGAGGGCGACCGTGCGCCGATCGCGGCGGCCCACTATCGCGTCTGCCGCGCGGGAACCAGCGACTGTCAGGCCGGCAGCCGGTCGGCTGCCGACATCGCGCGGATCGGTGGGCTCGCGGTCCCAGCAGCGGGTGAGTGGGACGTGCGGGTCTGGCGCGGTGATGCAGCAGGCAATGCCGCGCCGGGCAACGCCTCGGTGCCGGTGCGGTTGCGGTTTGACCCTGAGCCGCCGGTCCCGGCGTTCGAGCCGCAGGCCGCGAGCGATCCGACGCGGGTGTCGGTCATGGTGACCGACCGCGTCTCCGGCCTTGCCGGCGGGACGGTGGAGATCAGCCGTCAGGGATCGGGGATCTGGCAGACGCTCGACACCGGCCAGGAGGGCAGCCGTCTGGTCGCTCGTGTCGATGACAGCGCCCTGCCCGCCGGCACCTATCTGCTCCGCGCCACGGCGCACGATCAGGCTGGCAACCAGGCCGGCACCGACCGACGCGTCGACGGGCAACCGATGGTCGTCGAGCTTCCGCTGCGTGTGCAGACCCGGATGGACGCGGGCAAGGCCGCCACCAAGCGTGTGCGGCGCACAGTCGGGCGCGGCGGCAAGCGCCGCAAGGTGTGGCGGCGGGTTCAGGTGCTCAGGCCGAAGGTGACCGTGCGGTTCGGCCGGCCGGTGCGACTGGCCGGTCGGCTCGCCAACAGCGACGGCCAGCCGCTTGCCGGGGCGCCGGTGTACGTCTACTCGCGGACTCCAGTCAGCGAGCCGCAGCTCGTCGCGACCGTCCAGACCGACCAGCGCGGCCGGTTCGCCTACCGCGCACGGGCGACGTCGACTCGGCTGTTGCAGTTCGTCTACGCGGGGTCGGCGACGATCCTGCCCGCCGACGCGGCGGTCGAGATCCGAGCGCGTGCGCGATCGACGCTGAAAGCCAGCGACCGCCGCGTGCTCAACGGTCGGTCGGTGACCTTCAGCGGCCGCGTCCGCGGTGGGCCGCTGCCCGCCGAGGGGAAGCTGATCGAGATGCAGGTACGCCTCTCAGGCGGTTGGGAGACATTCCGCACCCCGCGCGCCGACCCGGACGGGCGGTGGCGGCTGCGCTACCGCTTCGCCCGCACCTGCGGCACCCAGCACTTCCGGCTCCGCGCCCGGCTGCCGAAAGAGGCCGGCTACCCATACGAGACCGGAGCAAGCCCAACCGTCACCGTGAAGGTGCGAGGTAGACCATGCTCGTAGTCGCCGTGAAGCCATCGAGGGGAGACACGTTGTGCTGAGAGATCTGCGCCGCCACCTGAGCTACGCCAACGTCATGGCGACCATCGCCGTGTTCATCGCGCTCGGCAGCGGCGCCTACGCCGCCGCCACGATCACCGGCCGCGATGTCGTCAATGGATCGCTGACCGGCAAAGACGTCAAGCGCAACAGCCTCGGCCCGCGCGAGATCGCCGAGCGCCGCCTCGCCCCGGTCCGTCGCGCCATCAACGCCGCCCGTCTCGGCGGCCGGCCACCCGAGCGTTACCTCGTCCGCTGCCCCGCCGGAACCATCCCCCTCGCCAGCACCTGCATCGAGACCCAGCCCAGAGCAGCAGCCGCCTACGGGGCAGCAGCCGGCGTCTGCGACTCGACCGATCGGCCGCGAACGCCCGGCCGGCGGCTGCCGACCCACCAGGAGCTGATGAACGCCCTCGACTACCAGCCACTCGCCCTCGCCCCCGGCGGGGAGCTCACGGCCAACGTCTACCCGCCGACCACCTCGGACGGCGCGTTGCAGGTCATGACGATCGTGACCCAGACCGGTGGCGTCGCGATGGTCCCCGACACCTTCGCCGGCGCCCGCCAGTTCCGCTGCGCCGTCGATCCCATCAACTAGCTCACAGGAGACGTCCCATGACCCCACCAGCCCAGCCTCGACGCAACAGCTGCCAACGCACCCAGGCCGCGATGCTCAGCGTCGCGCTCGCGCTCTCCACGACGCTCCCAGCCGGCACAGCGTTCGCCCACGAGCCCGACCAGGAGCACGAGGGAACCACGCCGCCGGAGGCGACACTGCCCGACACGGCCACCGATCCCGACTACGACCCCAGCGGCGACACCACCCTCCCGTTCGACATCGGCACCCCGCGCGACGGAGGCGACGACGACACAGACGACGGCGCACCCGTGGATGCCGAGCCCGTCCAAGACCTCGACGCACCTGCCATCCCGCTGGACGCCCCGACCGCCCCAGCGCTGGGAACGGTCGACGGCAGCGACGAGCCAGTTGCACCTGCCGAGCCTGGTCCGCCAACGCCCCAACCCGCCCCGGCCCCCGATCCGGCGACACCGCCACCAGCCGCAGCGAACCCGCAGCCCGACCCGGACCGACCCGCCACGGATCGCCCTTCACCCAAGAAGGCCGAGAAGACGCCCGCGCGCACGCGAACTGTCGATCGCGACGGTGAGCGTCCGGTGGTTCGCGTGACCTTCCCCGCGCCCCCCGCGGTCACCCCGGCGCCAGTCGCCGTGACGGCCGAGCCCGTCGAGGCGGCACCGGCAGCCGACGCCAGCGATCCGGCCCGTCCCGGCAGCCGCACCCACACGGTCGAGCTCGGGGAGTCGCTCTGGATGATCGCCAGCGACCTGCTCGGACCGGGCGCTACCGACGCCGAGATCGCAACGCGAGTCGACCGGATCTACCAACTCAACACCGAGCGCATCGGTGCCGATCCCAATGTCCTGATCGCCGGCACGGTGCTCAGGCTGCGCTGACATGGACGCGCCCGTTCGACGATTTTGACGAGCGCAAGGAGCGCGCCGAGCATGGCTCCAGGGCGACGACCGACGGGCTGGGTCAGCGGTCGTAGGCGCGGCCGCGGGGAAGGACCCGCAGGACGCGTACCGCTCGGCGCTGGTCGTCGCGGACGAACAGCACCCGCCAGTCGCCGACGCGGAGCCTGGACTCGGGTCGGCCGGTGAGGCGGCGAACGTCGCCGACGGGATCGTCGGCGCAGAGCCGGTCGATCGCGTCGAGGACGCGGTTCATCACGGGAGGGTCGAGGCGACGGAGGTCGCGCTGCGCACGCGGCGCGAGCTCAGACCGCCAGACGGCGTCGCTCACGCTTGGCGGCGGAACTCATCGACGGACACGGTCTGTCCGCCGGCGGCGAGCTCGTCGTAGCCCTCCGCGAGCGCTGCCTCGTCCTGCTCGGTGAACGGCTCGTCGTCGATCGGCGCGGAGTCCATCAACGCGACCAGGCCGCTGCGACGCGCCGACCACAGCTTCAACTCGGTCGCTGCCTCGGCCTCGCTGAGCTCGTCCACGAGCTGGCGCAGCTTCTCCTTAGCCGTCATAGCAGCCCGATTCTAGCCGGACCGGCCGGGGCCTTCCCACTCGCTTTCGGCGCCTGCGGCCGGAAGGCGGTTTCGAGGTTGAGCGCCTCGGCGGCCTTCAACCAGGTTCTCAGCTGGGCGGTCACCTTGCCGGCCTCGATGTCGTGGACGGCGCGCAGGCCGAGGCCGGCTCCCAGCGCGAGCTCGTCCTGGGTCAAGCCGAGGACCCGTCGCTCGCGGCGGATCGTGTCGCCAAGCCGGGCGGCCACCGCTGCGGGATCACGGCTCATGCCGCGGGCGCGATGTCCGGGAGCAGGGCGTCGATCGGGACCTCGAGCGCGTGGGCCAGCCGAGCGATGGTCGACAGTCGGGGGTCACGCAGGCCGCGCTCGAGGCGGCTGATCTCACTCGCGTGCGTTCCGGCGATCCGAGCGAGCTCGCTCATCGACAGGCAGCGCCGCCGGCGCTCATGGGCCAGGTTCGCGCCGAACCGGCTCGCTGGCGAGGTCCGCGGTCCGTGCGCGACCGGCCCTCTCATCGCTGCCTCCCTACCGGCGGATCGTTGAGCGGATAGCGGTCGAGCGCTGCGCCGAGAACGGGCACCAGCAGCGCGTCTTGCTCGCTGCGAGTGAGGTCGCCCGGCGATCTCTGGGGCTGCCACGCGCGAACGAGCATCCAGACGGCGTGACGCTCGACCTGACGCACCCGCTCCGGGCCGACACCGAACAGCTCACCGATCGCGCGGAGCGTCAGAGGCGGCCGCCCCCAAAGCGGGAGCCGCAGCACGACGATCACCCGCGACCGGCGCGGCAGCTCGTAGTAGGCGGCCCGCAGGCCCCGGTAGCGATCCGCCGCGAACCCCCGCGGCGGATCGACATCGAGCTCCGGCAGGGAGATCTCCGGCGGCAGGTCGGGATCGGCGAGCGCCATCGCGCCGTCCTCGCGACGAAGCCGCGGCGGTCAGCGGTCTCGCCGATCGCGAAGGTCGCGCGGCTGCTCGTCCACCGCCTTGCCCTGGGCGAGTTGGGCGAGGATCGACCCGAACGCCGTCTGCGCCCGCACCGACCGCTCAGCGTGCGGAGCCTGTTCGATCGGCTCGACGATGTGGGTGCGCAGGATCGCCCCGGTCTGGTCGATCAGATAGGAGACGACCGCCGCGAGATCGACGCCGTCCATCGTCAAATCGAACTCGTCGGACTCCTGCTCGGGCTCCCAGCCGATGTCGTCGAGCAGCCGCATGTCCAACTCGAACCGCGTCCGCAGGTCCCGAGCGCGATCGAAGCTGCCTCGGTCGAACTCCGTCCACAGGTCCGTCAACCCGTTGAGGTCGAGCGCGACCTCCTGATAGATCGCGTCCCGCTGGTCCCGCCCGATCGTGATGCCCATCCCGGCTCCCTTCGATAGGGGCACCGAAGGGCGGCCGACCGCACCGGGACCAAGCCCGGCAAGCCACGGGCTTGTGGGACCATCCCCGATGCATCGAAGGCCGTTTTCCTTCGGTGCCAGGCCCCGGGGCGTTGGCGCGTCGCCGGGGCCACTCTCTTTTCGCTTGCCGAGATCGACGTTAGGCGGACGAAACGGCGATCTCAAGGCCTGCGGCCGAACCTCTCCCGAAGCTCGTGTTGCCCCAGCTGTTGCCCCAGGGCCATTTTCGAGCGTTTCGGACAACCCCCCAGAAACGCGAAAAGCCGCTCTACAAGCGGCTTTCCGACGAATAGCGGGGGCAGGATTCGAACCTGCGACCTTCGGGTTATGAGCCCGACGAGCTACCTGGCTGCTCCACCCCGCGTCGCGACCAAGGAGCTTAGCAAGCGCGACGCGGTGGTCAATGTCACGGGCGCCCGGCCCCAGCGCCCGAGCGGCGGACGTCCACGTGGGGCCGCGGCGCACGCCCACCGACCACCCAGCCCACCCCACCCACGACCGCCACCCACCACGACTAAAGCCCCCGCCCCCCACGCCCGAAGCACCCCTCGCAGCAACCAAACGACCTTCAGCGAGAGGAGCCGGACTTGAACGACAGCGCGACCACAGGGGGCGAGGCGACGGGCGGGAGCTCGGGTGGCTTCAGCGCCGGGGTGCTCGCGGTCGCCATCGTGTTGACGTTGGTGATCGGCGGCGGGATTGGCTACGCGGTCGGCCACAGCAGCGGCACCGACTCGGGCAAGACCGACGGGATCGCCCAGGGCAAGGCCGAGGAGGCCGCCAAGTACGAGGAGGGCAAGCCCGCCTACAAGGCCATCTACAACGCCGGCCGCAAGGTCGGGGCCACCCGGGGCGAGCGTCGTGGCGAGCGCCGCGGCGAGGCCAAGGGCAAGCAGGTCGGCTTCCAGCAGGGCAAGGACGTCGGCATCAAGGACGGCGAGCAGGAGGGCGCCCAGGCCGGCGCGAACGCCGCGCTCGGCGGCCTGTCGGGCTGGGAGAACGGCGGCCTCTACGTCGTCACCGCCCAGAACGGCGGCGACGTCCCGACCGTGATCACCTCCCGCCACCTGATGGCGGCCGGCACCAACTACCGCCTCTGCAAGAACGACCAGTCGCGGCTCTGCGAGTCGCCGGTCGACGAGTAGTCGGACTGGGAAAAGCCGGGCCGCCTCAGGGCGGCCCGGCGCGCCCGGGCCCCAGCACGCGCGCCCGCCCAGGTCCCAGCCCCCGCTCGCCCTCCAGCACCCGCCCCGCCCGCAACACCGACGGGTCGTGCCCCGGCAGCACCGCCACGCCCTCGCGGTCGCGCAGCGCGCGCAGCCGCCCGGCCGACGCCGCCTGCGCCTCGAGGTCGTCCCCGAACAGCGGGAACCGCCCGTCGTCGAGCGTCGCCAGCAACGGGGCGACGTCGCCGCCGATCACCACGCCACCCACCCGCACCGACTGGTGCCCGGGCGTGTGCCCCGGCGTCGGCACCAACACCACCGAGCCGTCGCCGAGCAGGTCGTGCTCGCCGTCGACGGCCACCACCCGCTCCCGCCCGGCGTAGTCGAGCGGTTGGAGGAAGTTGCGCTGCACAGCCGCGCGGTCCTGCCCCGCCTCCCACTCGCGCCGCTGCACGTAGACGGGGACCGTGGCGGGCACCGCGGCGAGGCCGCCGGCATGGTCGAAGTGCAGGTGGGTGAGCACGACCTTGGTGACCGTCGCCAGGTCGACCAGCTCGCGGAGCGTTCGCTCCTGTCCGAGCCCGAACGGTCCGAGCGGCGCCCGCCGGCCGTAGTGGCGCTCGGCGTCGGCCACCGCGCCCGGATGCGGACCGGTGTCGACGAGGATCCGCTCGCGCCCGTTCTCGAGCACGTACACCGGGATCGGCAGCCGCACCGGGCGCTCCAGATCCTCCCCGCGCCTGAGGATCCCCGGCGCCACCGACACCCACCCCGCCTCGACCAGCTCCACGTTCATCGCCGCCACGCTAAGCCGCCCGGCGCGCCGATTGCGACCGGTGGCGTAGCGTTTGCGACATGCGCGTCGGCATCGCGGTGCTCCCCGCCAGCTTCGACTCCGGCCTGACGGCGCTGCTCGACGTCCTCGCCACCGCCGAGCGCCTCCGCCCGACCGTCGACCGCGCGATCGCGCCGATCTCCACCCACACCGTCGGCGCCACCGCCACCGTCACGACCGCCGCCGGGCTCACGCTCACGCCCGCGATCGACCTCGCCGACGGCGACGCCCTCGCCACGCTCGACGTCCTCGTCGTCCCCGGCCTCGGCGCGGCCGGCCGTCCGGCGCTCGCCGCCGCCCTCGCCGCCCCCGTCGTCCGCCGCCTGCGCGCCGAGCGCGCGCTGCACCTGCGCCGCACGACCAACCTCGGCTTCGACGCGATTGCTCCACTCGTCGGCTACCGCCACGGGGCGACGGTCCGCGCCCTGCTGCGCGCCCCCGCGCCCGGCGCGACACCCAAGGACACCACTGCCCGCGCAGGACCCGGCGCCCCCGCCACCGCGCCCCCCGCGCGCTAGCGTCACGCCATGCGCATCGCCGTCGCCGACCTCGGCACCAACTCCACCCGCCTGCTGATCGGCGACGTCGAGCCCGACGGGACGCTCGCCCAGGTCGCCCGCCACACCACGGTCACCCGGCTCGGCGAAGGCGTCGACGCGACCGGCCGGCTCGCCCCCGCTGCGATCGACCGGGTCGCGGCGGCCGTCGGCGAGTACCGGGCCCTGGCCGACGCGGCGGGCGCGCAGCGGCGGAGCGCAGTCGCCACCAGCGCCGTGCGCGAGTCGGCCAACGGCGCCGAGCTGACCGACCTCCTCCGCGACCGCCACGGCTTCGACGTCCGCACGATCGACGGCGACGAGGAGGCACGGCTCACCTTCCTCGGCGCGACTGCGTCCCGCGCGCCCGCGCGCGAGGGAGACACGCTCGTGATCGACATCGGCGGCGGCTCGACCGAGTTCGTCGCCGGCGCGCCGGGCACGCCGCCGGCCTTCCACGTCTCGACCAGGCTCGGCTCGGTCCGCCAGACCGAGCGCCACCTCCACCACGACCCTCCCCACCACGACGAGCTCGAGGCGCTCGCCGACGAGGCGTGCGAGATCATCGCCGCGGCCGTCCCGGCCGCCGTCCGCGAGCGGATCGGCGCGGTGGTCGCCTGCGCCGGCACCGCGACCTCGCTCGCCGCGATCGACCTCGAGTCCGAGCCCTACGACCCCGACGCGGTCGACGGCCACCGGCTCGAGCTGGCGACCTGCGAGCGGATCCTCGCTCGCCTCGCCCAGGTCGACGTCGATCACCGGCGGCGAATCACCGGCCTGCTGCCCGACCGGGCGCCGACGATCGTCGCGGGGGTCGTGATCCTCGTCGAGGCTTTGCGCCTCTTTGGAGTACGCGATTGCGAGGTCAGCGAGGCCGACATCCTCGACGGCGCGGCTGTAGACGCCGTTTCTTGACTGGCCAGTCAGTCAAAACACGATTCCAGAGCCATCGACGGTTCCAAACCACCTGGAAGCGGTCTGACCGATTTGGATGAAGCCGATCCGCGATTTTGTACTTGCGGTTTGGCCACATAGGCGTATATTTCGCGTGCCGGGACGGTTCGCCGTGCCGGTACATAGGCCCGGACGTAGCCGCATGTATCGGCGCCTCCCGCCGTCCGGGCTGTCAGACCCACTCAAGACATGTACCCCTGCCCGTCCTGAATGGGTCGTTGAACCGCCCGGACTTTGTCCGGGCGGTTCTGTTTCTACCGCCGGTTCCCGCCGCCGGCCAACCCGGGCCGACAGTCCAACCCGGACCGACGGTCCACTCGCGTCGAGAACCGCCGCCGCGGCGGCCGCGCCAATGCCCTCAGGCCGACACCGCGACCACGGGCGGCTGCACGATCTCGCGCCTCTGCCGCGGGATCGCCAGCGCCGCGGCGAAGGCCAGCGCGAGGGCGCCGGCCGAGAGGGCGAAGGCGATCGTGAAGCCGGTCTCGGTCGGGAAGCCGGTCGCGGCGACCACCGATCCGCCCACGATGCTCGCGGCGATCTGGCCGCCGAGCGCGCCGCCGACCGTCCGCATGATCGTGTTCATCCCGGTGGCGACGCCGGTCTCAGTCGGGTCGACGTTCTCGACGATCAGGTTCGCCATCGCCGCGAACGACAGCCCGATGCCGGCGCCCATCAGCGTCACCGCGAGCACGAACTCGAACACCGTCGCGTGGAGGAAGACCATCAGCACGAACGCGATGCCCGACAGCGCCGTGCCGATCAGCACCGGCACGCGCGAGCCGACGCGGTTGCTCAGCCAGCCCGACGTCGGACCGGCGACCAGCATCGCCAGCGTCGAGGGCACCATCACCAGCCCCGCCCCGGTCACCGACGTCCCGAAGCCGAAGCCGGCTATCTCGGGCGTCTGCACGAACTGCGGCGTCAGCACGAACGAGCCGAACATCCCGAAGCCGATCATCAGCCCGGTGAGGTTGGTCGTCCAGACCCCGCGCCGGCGCATCATCCGCATGTCGACCAGCGGATCGTCGCGGTGCATCTCGAACCGCACCCACAGCGCGAGCACGACCAGTCCGAAGACCAGCAGCCCACCTGTGGCCGGCGCCGTCCAGCCCCACGAGTTGCCCTCGCTGACCGCCAGCAGCACCGACCCGAGGCCGAGCGAGAGCAGCGCCGCGCCGCCCCAGTCGATCCGCGCCGGCGCGCGCACCGGCGACTCCGGCACGTACAGCTTCGTCATCACCGCGGCGCCCGCGACGACCACGAACGCCAGCCAGAAGATCCACTCGTAGGCGAGGTTGTCGACGATCAGCCCGGTGATCACCAGGCCGGCGCCGCCGCCGATGCCGAACGTCGCGCTGATCAGCCCGATGCCGGTGGCGACCCGCTCGCGCGGGAACTCGTCGCGGATGATCCCGAACGCGAGCGGGAACACGGCACCGCCGAGGCCCTGGATCGCCCGCCCGGCGACCAGCAGCTCGAGCGAGTGCGACAGCGCGGAGACCGCCAGCCCGAAGGCGAACAGGCAGAGCGTCCAGAACAGCATCCGCTCCTTGCCGAACATGTCGCCGAGGCGACCGACGATCGGCGTCGCGATCGACGCGGTCAGCAGGTAGACGGTCAGCACCCAGGTGACCTGGGCCTGGTTGACGCCGAGCTCGCGCTGGATCTCCGGCAGCGCCGGGGCGACCATCGTCTGGGAGATCGCGTAGGCCAGCGCGGAGGTCGCGAGGACCGCGAGGGTGATGCCGTAGTGCTGGCGGCCGGGCTGCTCGTACGGCGGGGTCACAGCCGCTCGATCACCTCGGCGAGACGCGGCAGCAGGCGCTCGGCCTGCTCGCGCTCGGCGGGGGTCAGCTCGGCGTAGATCGTGTCGCGGTCGCGCTCGATCGTGGAGCGCCACTCGGCGATCGCCGCGCGACCGGCATCCGTCGGCCAGACGGCAGTGCGGCGCCGGTCACCCTCGACCGTCTCGCGCCGGACCAGCCCGTCCTCCTCGAGCGCGTCGAGGATCCGGGTGGCGGTCGGCGACGAGACCCCGGCCGCGCGCGCCAGCTCGCCGACGCTCAGCGACGCGCACCCCTCCAGCGCCACCATCAGGTGGACCTGGGCGTGGCTGAGCTGGGAGTGGGTGCGGTCGGCGGCCCGGCTGCGCGCCCGCCGGACCGCTGTCGCGAAGGTCTCCCAGGCGACCGCGAACCGCTCGCGATCGTCGGCGGGGGCGGGCGGGGCGGTGTCTGGGGAGGCGTCAGCCACGACTCGTTAGCTTAGCTAACGATTAGCCTCCCTACCGATCTCGCCCCCCGCGCCCCGAACTCCCGCCCCACGAGCCGAGCGAAGGATCCTTGGGGGTATACCCCCAAGGATCCTTCGCCCGGCAGGGCGAACGCCGAGCCAGCCGCCCCACTCAGGCCAGGTTCGACCTACGCGGGTAGACGACCGTCGGATCGGTGAGCACGTTGACCAGCGCCGGCTTGCCGCTGGCGAACGCCCGCTCGAGCGCGGGGCGCAGCTCCTCCGGCCGGCGCACCAGCTCGCCGTGGCCGCCGAGCGCCTCGACCACCTGGTCGTAGCGGCACTCCGGCTGCAGGTCGGCGGCGACCGAGTAGCCGTAGAGGAACTCCATCGGATGCTTCTCGAGCGCCCAGATGCCGTTGTTGCCCATCACCGAGACGACCGGCACCCCGTGACGCACCAGCGTGTCGAACTCCATCCCGGCGAAGCCGAACGCGCCGTCGCCCTGCAGCAGGCAGACCTGGCGGTCGGGGTTGGCGAGCTTCGCGGCCAGCGCGTAGCCGGGCCCCGCGCCGAGGCAGCCGAACGGCCCCGGGTCCATCCAGCAGCCCGGCTCGAAGGTGTCGATCACCCGGCCGGCGTAGGAGACGAAGTCGCCCCCGTCGCCGATCACCACCGCGTCGCGGTCGAGCACCTGCGCCAGCTCGCCGTAGAGGCGCAGCGGATGCAGCGGCGCGCGCGGATCCTCCAGCTCGGCCCGCTCGGCCGCCCGCTTCTCGTCCTCGGTCGCGCGCAGCGCGGCGACCCAGCCGGAGCGGTCGGGGCCGCCCGCCGCGCCCTCGCGCAACGCGTCGAGAGTCGCCGCCACGCCGCCGACGAGGTCGGCCGCGACCGCACGCGGATGCTGGCGCTCCGGCTGGCAGGCGTCGATCGCGACGATCTCGGTCTCCTCGCCGAAGGACTCGCCGAAGCCGAGCCGGAAGTCCATCGGCACCCCGACCACCAGCGCCACGTCGGCGCCCTTCAGCCCCTGGCCGCGGGCCCGCGAGAACGCCAGCTCGTGATCGGCGGGGATGCAGCCGCGGCCGAGGCCGTTGACGAACACCGGGATCCGCAGCTCGTCGGCGAGTGCCCGCAGCGCCTGCTCGCCGTGGGCCCAGTAGAGGCCGGTGCCGGCCATGATCACCGGCCGCTGCGCGGCGCGCAGCAGCTCGGCGACGGCCTCCACCCCCTCGGCGGCCGGCTCGAGCAGCGGGTCCAGCTCCGCCGCCGGGCCGTCGGCGTCGACGTCGGACTCCATGAAGACGTAGTCGAGCGGGAAGTCGACGAACGCCGGCCCGCCGGGCGGTCCCTGGGCGGCCGCGAGCGCCTCGTCGACCAGCGTCGGGATCGCGCCCGTCGAGTCGGCGGTCACCGCCAGCCGCGACAGCGGCGCGACGAACGGCACGTGGTCGATCTCCTGCAGCGAGCCCATCCCCCAGCGCATGGCCGGCGCGCGGCCGCCGAGCACCACCATCGGCGAGCGGTTCATCAGCGCCGAGCCGAGCGCGCTCATCCCGTTGGTCACCCCCGGCCCGGCGGTCAGCGCGCAGACGCCCGGCTCGCGCGTCGCCTTCGCCCACCCCTCCGCCGCGAACGCCGCCGACTGCTCGTGGCGGACGTCGACGATCTCGATGCCCTCCTCGCGACAGCCGTCGAAGATCGAGAAGATGTGGCCGCCCGACAGCGTGAACAGCTTGGTCACGCCGTGCGCCTTCAGCCGCTTGGCGACCAGCCTCCCTCCGTGAACTCCCGTCGTGCCCTGCTCAGTCGTACCCATCGGCCGATCCTAAGCCTTAGGGTCGAGCCCATGAGCGCGACCACACGGGAGATCCGCCTCGCCGCCCGCCCGCACGGGGATCCGACCGCAGCCGACTTCGAGCTGGCCGAGACGCCGCTGCCCGAGCCCGGGCCGGGCCAGGTGCTGATCCGCAACAGCTACCTCTCGGTCGACCCGTACATGCGCGGGCGGATGCGCGACGCGAAGTCCTACATCCCGCCGTTCCCGGTCGGCGAGGTGATGGAGGGCGGCGCCGTCGGCGAGGTGATCGCCTCCGACGGCGGCCCGTTCGAGGTCGGCGACTGGGTCCAGCACATGGGCGGCTGGCGCGAGCACGCGCTCAACGACGGGACGCTCGCCTACCGCGTCGACCCGTCGGTCGCGCCCGTCTCGACCGCGCTCGGCGTGCTCGGCATGCCGGGCCTGACCGCCTACGCGGGCCTCACCGAGATCGCGCCCGTCAAGGAGGGCGAGACCGTCTACGTGTCGGCCGCCGCCGGCGCGGTCGGCAGCGCCGCCGGCCAGATCGCCCGGCTGCGCGGCTGCCGGGTCGTCGGCAGCGCCGGCTCGGCGGAGAAGGTCGAGTGGCTGACCGGCGAGCTGGGCTTCGACGCCGCCTTCGACTACCACGGCGCCGACCTCCCCGCGACGCTGCGCGAGCACTGCCCGCAGGGCATCGACGTCTACTTCGACAACGTCGGCGGCGACCAGCTCGACGCGGCGCTCGCGCGGATGCGCGTCCACGGCCGGATCGCGCTCTGCGGCCGGATCGCCTCCTACAACGACGAGCAGCTGACTCCCGGCCCGGCGAACTTCGCCGCCACCCTGCCGCGCCGGCTGACGCTGCGCGGCTTCATCGTCTTCGACCACGGCCACCTGATGAAGGAGTTCCTCGCCGAGGTCGGCGGCTGGGTGCGCTCCGGCGAGCTGCGCTACCGCGAGACCGTCCTCGACGGCATCGAGCGGATGCCGGAGGCGTTCATCGGCCTGCTGGCCGGCGAGAACATCGGCAAGATGCTCGTCCGCGTCGGCCCCGACCCGGCGTAGCCCGGCCGCCCGGCCTCCACCCCTCCCAGGGCACGCTGGGCGGATCTCGGCACCAATAGTGCCGAAACCCGCCCACGGTGCCCCGGCGGCGGCTGGAGGAGTGCCCGGGACGGGATTCGAACCCGCACGTCCCGAAGGGACCGCGCATTTTAAGTGCGCTGCCTGGACCAATTCGGCTACCCGGGCCGGCCGATCGTAGACCCTGGCCCGCCCGGCCCGATGATGAATCGTGCCGTCCTGGCCCGAAAGATCCATCATCGGGCCGATCGCCGGCCCGCAAGGGACCTTGCGGAACCGCAACTCCGGCCCGCTACGGTGTCTATGCGGGCAGTACCGGGTACCCGGGTAGCAACCCCTTCATGGAGGCTTCGGCTCTACAACACCGCGGCGGCCTGTCGGCGAGCGCGAGCCGCTCGCCGCTGCTGCGCCTGCGCAGCGACGAGCAGCTGATCGCGATGACCCGGCGCGGCAACCAGTCCGCGTTCGAGATGCTCGTGCGCCGCTACGAGCCGCGGCTGCTGGCCTTCTGCCGCCACATGCTGTCCTCCAAGGAGGACGCCGAGGACGTCCTGCAGGAAGTCTTCGCGGCCTCCTACAACGCGCTGCTGGCCGACAACCGGCCGATCAACACCCGGCCGTGGCTGTACCGGATCGCGCGCAACCGCTGCCTCAACCACCTGCGCAAGCCCAAGCCGTCGGGCCAGGACTCGATGGACATCTTCGAGCGCGACAACGGCACCTCGACCGCCGACACCGTCCACACCCGCGAGGAGTTCCGCCAGATCGTCGCCGACGTCGGTCTGCTGCCAGAGACTCAGCGCTCGGCGCTGCTGCTGCGCGAGATCGACGCGCTCTCCTACGAGCAGATCGCCGAGGCGATGGACACCACCGTCCCGAGCGTGAAGTCGCTGCTCGTCCGCGCGCGGATGAGCCTCGCCGAGGCGGCCGAGGCACGGCTACTCACCTGCGGCGAGGTCCGGCTCGAGCTGGGCCAGGTCGCCGAGGGGATCGCGAAGACCTCGGCGCCGGTCCGCCGCCACCTCAAGACCTGCCCGCAGTGCCGCGCGTTCCGCAGCGAGCTGCGCAAGACCAACCGGGCGCTGGCGGCGATCTATCCGATCGCGCCGCTGATCATCCTCCACAAGATCGGCCTCGCGAAGATCTTCGGCGGCGGCGCGGCGGCCGGCGCGGGCGCCGGAGCCGCGGCGAGCGGCGGCACGGTCGCCGGCGGCGCCGCCGGGATCGCCGCGGGCGGCGCGGTCGCCGGCGCGGGCGGTGCGGCCGCCGCGGGCGGCGCGATCTCCGCGATCACCGGCACGATCGCCGGCAAGGCGGCGGCCGGGATGGCCGCGGCGGCGATCGTCACCGCCGGCGCGGTCGAGGTCAACCACGTCCGCTCGGCCGACCCGGCGCCGCCGCAGACCCCGGCGGTCGCCGTCCACCCCGCCCCGCCGGCGAGCGGCGTCGCCCCAGCCGCGGACGACGACGGCGAGGACGAGGCCGAGAAGCCGAAGGGCAAGGCCCGCTCGGCCGCCCGTCCGGCCGGCGAGCGCGAGCGCGAGAACGAGAAGCCCGAGGCGGACGAGCCGGAGGCCGAGACCGAGCCGCCCCCCGCGCCGGTCGAGACGCCGCCGACGACCACCACCCCGGCCGCCCCGGTCCCGCCTCCAGTCCAGGAGGAGGAGGGGACCGTCACCCTCCCGCCGGTCACCCCGCCGCCCACCACCCCTCCGACCACGACTCCGGTCGCGCCGCCGAAGCCGCCCCCGGCACCGCCGAAGCCGGTTCCCACGCCGCCGACCACCACGACCCCGGCGCCCGTGCCGCCTCCCACCGCGACCGTGCCGCCGCCGACGACCACGACGCCCAACGGCGCCGCGCCGGCCCCCCCCCCCCCCCCCCCCCACTACCCCCCGGCCCCCCCCCCCCCCCCCCCCCCCCCCCCCCAAAACCCCCCCCGCGCCCCCCCCCAA